>Ga0315912_10000440_pt1 | contig 80033 bp, 67 predicted proteins | sample VfabasoilMG_FD_204469 | JGI IMG/M metagenome (GOLD analysis project Ga0315912, IMG submission 204469) | Garden soil microbial communities collected in Santa Monica, California, United States - V. faba soil | ecosystem: Environmental > Terrestrial > Soil > Garden | place: USA: California... | reverse complement strand
CTCATATGTTTGATGCCTCAAAATAGGAACTATTAATTTAGTGGCAAAAAGGGGAAGGGATGAGAGAAGATTGGCGTCTAAGCAACTCCAGAAGTATGCACTCGCAGAGAAATTTTCCTCATCCTTTAACCTTCTTCATTAAGTCTGAATAGAATTTAAGGAGGTTTTCCAAAGGTAACCATCCTGTATAATCATGAGACAAGACTAAGGAAGAATCCCTTTTTCTAAAAACATTTACCATGGAAAAAAGAATCAAACAATGTGTAGGCATTGATTGCGGATCTAAGGATCTGGTTGTTGCTTATGGGGTAATGGATGCAGGATTTGACATTCAAGTTCTTTCCAATACCCAATTTAAAAACACCCCGGCAGGGTTTAAGAAATTACTTGCCTGGGCAAAAAAGTTATCGGGAAATGGTTTGGAGCTCAGCGTCGTGGTAGAAGCCACGGGAGTTTACCATGAACAAGTGGCCAATTTCCTGTACGAGAATGGAACCCGGATATCGGTTGTATTACCCAATAAGGCTCATGCATTCAATCGCACTTTATCCATAAAGACCGTTACGGACAAGGTGAGTGCACAGGTATTGGCCCAAATGGGATTGGAAAAGAAGTTGCTTCCATGGTCGGCGCCCGATAAGGTATTCAATGGCCTGCGTCAGTTGACCAGGGAACGGGACCAACTGGTATCGGAAAGTACCCAGGTAAAGAATCAGTTACATGCCGAGAAAAGCGGAGCCTGGCCCAATAAACAGTCCATTAAACGAGCCCAACAAAGAATCGCTTATATCTCCAGGCAAATCAGCGATATCGAGACAGAAATCCAGGAGATGATCGAAACCAACCAGGAGCTAAAGAGGAAGGTTAAAAATGTCTGTACCATTAAAGGAGTCGGTTTTTTAACAGCCGTAACCGTAATTGCGGAAACCAATGGCTTTAACCTGATCCGGAATAAAAAGCAACTGGTCAGTTATGCCGGACTGGATGTTATTGTGAAAGACTCCGGAACCAGTGTTAAAAGCAAGCCAAGGATATCCAAAAAAGGAAATAGGTATTTAAGGAAATGTCTTCACTATCCGGCTTTGGCCGCTATCCGGTCCACGCCTGCAATGAAAGCCCATTTTATCAGGCTTGTAGGGAAACATGGGATTAAAATGAAAGCTGCTGTAGCTATACAGAGAAAACTATTGATTCTAATTTACACGCTCTGGAAAAAGAATGAAGTCTTCGATGAAAACTACTCTATAAAAAAGGAAGAGTTCGCCTCCGCGAACCCTTATGAGCTAGCTTAGAGCTGCTCTGATTTTAATGAGTAATCAAAGATAATAAATTTGGCATTAAACATAGAATCTCTGCGGTTAACTTTTTTCACCGCAAAGGCGCAAAACCGCAGAGGTTCTCAGAGGCTAACTAAACATAAAATGTCAAAACGCGAAGGTTTTCACAAATTTCACTGTCACAGCCTGGTTATTCAGCACAGGCAATGTGGGCTCCATGCGGTACCGGTTTGAATTTAAGCCCTGGTTAAAGACGATGTACAAATCCGTTCCTTCGCGGGGATTGTATCGAAAGCGAAGGTTGCTGGTAAGCTGGTTGTTGAGATCGTCGTATTGCGTAAGGAGCTTTACAGAAACCTGTGAAGAAAAGTAATAGGACGCATTAAACCGTAAAAGATTGCTCACAAAGAGCCCGTTTCCGTTATCAGAAAATGCATCGGGGAAATCGATGTGGTTGTATTCATATTCCACGCTGAAAAAAAAATGTTTGTTTAAATTAAACGTCAGCCCGGGATTGACGCTCCACCGGGTACCGTCGTAAAAATCACCGCCTGAAACCAGCATGTTGTATTTAAAATGGCTCGTCGTGGTGGAAAGGAAACCGGCATTGGCGGTAATCATCGGATAGGTGCCGGTGGGTATCGTGATATGTTCGGCGATAGCCCAGGCTTCAAACAGCACATCGGAAGAATAGGAGAATGGCATGAGGTTGAGCTCCGCCTCATTTTTAAAAATAATTCCGCCTTCCGCATTGATGGCCTTCCATTCTTCCTGTCCGGAAGTCAATTTCCATTTATAACCTAAAAATTCACCTGCATACCAATAAGCCACCTTACTTTCTTCTTTTGCCTGCCAGGAATAGGCCGTACTGGCGCTCACATTGCCGAGATTATTTTCTTCAACGAACCCCATGACAGGGCTAAAGTCCTTGCCGATCAGGTCGGCGGAGAAGCCGTAACGCAGCCCTTCCTTTGCGGAGCGATACAAACCTACATTGTAATCAGACTTCGACGCCAGCTCCTTCAAATCGGCGTTCACTGTAGTGCTGGCCAATGCGCCCACCAGTGTTACATGATCGTTGAATCGGTTCACGACATCCAGTGCAAGTGTCTGGTCCGTGCGGTGCTCTCCGCTGGTATTGATCCGGTTTGTAAAAATCCCTCCGATAAAGCTTCCCCGGAGATCGGTGTTCTTGCGGGTGCGCAGCACAAAAAAATTATGGGCCGGGATGCTGTCGGATTCCATGGCCAGTGTCTGCATTTCCAAAAAGCCCGTCTGCCATCCATTTGATTTTCCTGTGATACGCGCGCCGGCGATGATGGGAACAATCAAATCGTTTTCCCTTCCAATGCTTCGTGAAATAAAAAGCTGGTTGTCTGTCGTCGTACTGTAATTCAGGTAGTTTTGAGATTCCAGGAAAAACGTCCGTTTCTCGGGAAGGTTTACCTCATATTTACTCAGGTTGATGATGACATCATCGGCTTCCGCCTGCGCAAAGTCCGTATTTACCGTCAGGTCAAGCGTAAGGTTTTTGGTAAGCCCATATTTAATGTCGCATCCGATATTGCTGAGAATTTTGTCCAGCGTTTCATTTTCAAAATAGTCCTTGCCCGGGAGGAATTCGGATTTATTTTCATAGGCTGTTTCACTCGTATTCAGGACATTCTCGCCGTAATAATTCGCAATGGCATAGGGAATGAAATAAAACGGTTTGTGGCTCCTCAAGTCGTGGAATTCCATTTCCTGCGCCAGGGAAACTTTAAAATAGGCATTGTCAATTTTCGGATCACAGGCCGGGTAGATGCAGTATTCATTTAATCGCTTGAAATTCCTGACCACCCGGAATCCCATGATCACCGTGTCCTTCGTTTCAAAGCGCAGGGATGAAAAAGGTATCCGGAATTCGGAAGTGAACCCGGATGAATCCACCTGGGATTTTACATCCCAAAAAGTGTTGTAATCCGAATTATAGGATTGCCCATCGGCCGAAAATTCTTCATCCCGGCGTGCATTTAACAAGTTGCCGATAAAGGCAAGCCCCGTGCTTTTATCGTTATAGGTGTCCACCACAAAAGCGATAGCGTCTTCTTCGCCTTGCGCAAAATCGCGTTCCAGGTATTTGCTGACCAGCAATTCCGGGTGCGGATCATAGGCGCGGATGCCGGCATACAGGTAGTCATTGTCATAGAGGATCCTGACTTCCGTTCGTGCCGTGGGTTGGCCCCCGGATACAGGGTCGTACTGCATAAAGGAATCCACGAGATCGGCCTGCTTCCAGCCTGTCTCGTCCAGGCGGCCATCCAGGGAAATCGTTTCCTGAATGCGTAAAGGATGATACCGGTTATCCTGCGCGCAGGCAGATGAAATGGAAAAAGCAAAGACCGATACGAGCAGTAACAGCAGCCTGTTCATTTTGGAAAGATACTCTTTTTAACAGGGAATCAGCCTTTGCGCTTTGGCGCCTCTGCGGTATTTTTTTCACCGCAAAGACGCTTAAACGCCGAGTCTTAAACACAAGTATACTGGCATGTATTGTGGCCTGCACAGGTTTTTTGATTATTGGAACAATTTTTCGATTTTCCATTCCACTGGCATCCAACAGTATATTGACCGCCCATAAGGTTCATCTCCATTTCATTGAGATTCGCAATAGTCCTTTTCCCCAGGGTTAACAATTTTTTTATTGGGAATTTTTGCTTTTTCATAATTTTTGTTTTTAATTAAGTTTTAAGCTGCTTGAATAAATTAACTAGATAGCCAGGACAAACAGGAAGGATGAATGAGCTGCTACCCTATTGACCAGGGACGATAACCTTCCTATGTTCTCTTTATACACACGTATACAGGCACGTATGTGCGTTGGTACAGCCCCGGGTTTTACCTCCTCCATTGCAATAATGTCCCGAACACCAATATCCCGAACCCCCATATCGATTCCTCATCTCAGGTGTATCAAGATTTGCAATGACTGTCTTCTTTAGTTTTAGTCCTTTTCCAAAGTTTTGTACTTCTTGATTCTGAAAATTATGCTTTTTCATCTTTTTTGATTTTTAGTTAAGGTTTACTAAGCGCAGCATGAAGCAAGGAAGCCTGGTTATTGCCAACAGACTTTTGCTTTGTGCAGGTTATACACAGGTCTCCTTACAGGTCTTTTGATTATTGGTACAGGCCTTGGTTTTCTGCGGCACATTGCAGTTGCCTCCTGTGGCATGTCCTGCCACCATTTGGTTTAATTCAATCACGCTCAGGTTTGAAACGGTTCTCTTGCTGAGATTCAGTTTTTTTAGTTGCTTTTTCATTTTTATGTTGTTTTAAATTCTTTTGTTAAGAATAATTTCATGAAACATGACCTAAAATATTTCGCGCTTCTTCTGTGGGTTTATTTAAATTGTTCGAAGTGTCAGCAATTATAACAGGTGCGATGCCCTGCGCAAGTAGTTTGATTTTTCGTGCACTGTTTGGAGTTTCCCTGCCAACTATAATTTAAATTGCCTCCAACTTGCGCATCCAGTTGACTTGGATTCAGGTTTGAAATCGTTTTCTTGCTTAGGAAGAGTTTCACTTTTCCGGAGATGGGCTGGTTTTTCATTTCCTTTTGTTTTAAGGTTCCTATTTGAAGGACTATAATATGAATCAAATGCAGGTATACACACAGGTGTGTTTTTGGGTGCACTGGTGGGTACAATGCACCGTATGTCCATGACAATTGCGACTACAGCCATAATCCGAAGCGCCACCAACTTTTGTATGCATTTGATTTGGGTTCAGGTTTGAAATCGTTTTCTTGCTGAGGAGGAGTCTCACTTTTCCGGAGGAGGGTTGGTTATTCATTTTTTTGTTTTAAAAATTTAGAAGATGAAATGCAAGCTTAAATACAGGTATAAACACACGTATGTTTGCGGGTGCAGCCATTCGTGCAATGGAAGGATGGTCCGTGACAGCCCTGGGACCACCACCCTCCGTTCTTCTCATTCATTTCACGCGTGTTGAGATTTGAAACAGTACGTTTGTTGAGGTTTAATTTCAGGACAGCCTGGTGCCCTCCATTTGTTTTTGTTTTCATGTATTTTGTTTTTGAAGGTTTCAGAAAAGCCAATAGTTAGTTCTTATTAAATGCAGGTTTACACACAGTTCTTTCTGTAGGTGCATGGTTTGGTACAATGGATGGTATGATTCCCGTTACAGGTCGTGGTCCAATACCCACCGTTCCTTTCCTGCATTTCACTCGTGTTGAGGTTTGAAACGGTACGTTTGTTGAGATTCAATTTCAGGACGGCCTGGCGTCCTCCATTTGTTTTTGTTTTCATTTTTTGTATTGTTTTAAAGATTTATTTATAAAACACGATGAATAAAATGACATAACAAATGTGCGGGGATTCAACAGGCCCGTCAATAGCTTAAAGTGGCTGATTCCCTATGTATCCTTTCCCCTTAAAACCCCCAGAACCGGGGGTATTGGACGTACGAATAATCCAATATCTTTGAGAGGTGATGCGAATAAACAAGCCCTCTTCCATCCTCCTCACCCTGTGGATCCTTCTTCCATGCAACCGGTTATTCGCTGCCATTGATTTTCCATACACCCCTTGTGAAAAGATTACGACGGAACAAGGATTGTCCTCCAACGACGTGTACTGCGCGTTGCAGGACAAAGACGGATTCATTTGGTTTCTGACAGGAAATGGGCTGAACCGGTACGACGGCCATACTTTTAAAATCTATGATTACAACCCGGCCGACAGTCATTCCATTACCATCGGGTATTATTATTCCCTTTGCGAGGATGCAAAAGGTGTGCTGTGGATGAACAGTGAAAACCTCGGCATTTATTCCTTCGACCCGGCGACAGAAACTTTTCGCAACTACAGGCATTCCATTTCAGATCCGAATTCTCTCGCAAATGACCTGACCCAAGACCTGGTCATCGACAAGGCAGGAAATGTATGGGTTGCTACGCAAAGCGGCCTGGATAAACTGGAACCTTCAACGGGCAAAATCACACACTTCAAGCATCAACTCTATGACACCGCATCGATCTCTGCCAATTTCATCACCTCCCTGTCCATCGATGCGGACGACAATTTATGGCTCACGTCTTCCTCACCGGGCATCGATTATTTCAATACCAAAACAGGCCGGATCATCAGGCACTTTGATTTCGGATCATCCTCTAACCCGCTGGAAGACTGGCAGAACCACCCTTACGGCGCCTATCCCGGGCGAAACGGCATCGTATGGATTGGAAGCCGGGATAACGGCTTGTATTCGTACAACACACGCAGTGGCGAAATAAAAAACAAGGTACACCTGGCTAATGATGCCGGTTCGCTGTCCGCCAACGGTATTTACGAAGTCTATGAAGATCATGCGGGAAATATCTGGATGGGTACGGATGCAGGCGACGGCATGGTGGACTATATGGAACGATCCACAGGGAAATGCATCCATCTTTCCATTCCCGATATCCAGCACCTCAATTTCCTGGAAGACCGGTCACATAAGGTCTGGATCTGTACGATGAATGGTATTTATTCCTTCAATCCGAAACATAAAATATTCCGCACCTTTGCCCAAGACGATTCCCGCCCTCATTCCCTGGCCAACAATTTCGTTTCCTCTTTCCATCGCCAGCCGTCAGGCAACATCCTGGTGGCTACCCGGGGCGTGGATATTTTTGCGCCGTCCACCGGTGAATTCTCCCATCTCGACCTTACCGATAAAGGGAAAAACAGCGAGATGGAAAACCTGGTTTGGCGTATATACGAAGACCGATCGCATATCCTCTGGTTTGCCGCAAGCTGGGGGTTGGTTTCCTACAATCCCGTCACACAAACTCACCGGTGGTACAGGCATGACGAAAACGATTCCTTATCCCTGGGAGCCATCGCATGCACCGGAATTCTCGAAGACAACAAAGGCCGTTACTGGGTAACAACCTGGGGCGGCGGCTTCGCATCGTTTGATCCCGCAAGCGGTCAGTTTCAATCCTTCAAGGTACATGAAGGGGAGAATTCGATCAGCACGAACAGCACGGCAGGTTTGTTCCAGGATTCCCGGGGAATCATTTACATAGGCAGCGTAAATGGCGGACTCATCACTTTTAACCCCGACAGCAGGAAGTTTAAAATTTACCGGCATCGTGCCGGTGACAGCGAGTCTGTTAGTAACAACTCGATTCATCAATTCATTGAAACACGCGAAGGCATTATCTGGTTCGGTACGCTGGGCGGTGGTTTGAATGCTTTCAACCCGCAAACAGGAAAGTTTCGTTCGTTTACCACCCGGGATGGGCTCTGCTCCAATGCCGTGGTGAGTATCCGGCCCGATAAGACAGGTAAGTATTGGGTAGGCACCTACAATGGCTTGAGTTGCTTCGAACCTCCTGCCAATCCATTCCTTGATCCGAAGCCGGTCCAGTTCCGGAACTTTACAAAGAGCGACGGTCTTCCGGACAACCGGATGTCGTTCGGTGCCGCCTTTGCCGACCACGATGGAACCCTTTATTTCGGCACGGAAAATTCCGGATTCTATTCGTTCCGTCCGGAAGAGCTTCGCGATAATAATTTCGTCGCGCCTGTTTATATTACAGACTTCAGCCTTTTTAACCGTGCTGTTAAACCCCAGGGACCTGAGAAGTTGCTCACCAGTCCGATCGAACATACAAGAGAAATCCGGCTGAATTACGACCAGGACAAAATTTCATTCACATTTGCCTCGCTGAACTACATCCATTCCGAAAAAAACAGGTACGCCTACAAACTGGAAGGGTTTGACAAGGACTGGATTTATACGGATGCGGTCAACCGGACAGCGAATTACACCAACCTGGATGCAAAGGAATATGTCTTTCGTGTGAAAGGCAGCAACAACGACGGCATCTGGAATCCAAAGGAAACCACCTTGCGGCTGATCATATCCCCGCCCTTCTGGGAAACCTGGTGGTTCCGCCTGGCAGTTGTTACTGCCTTTATTTTGCTTTTTTATGCGCTATACAGGTTCCGCCTGAACCAGGTAGTCCGCCTCCAGTTGCTCCGGAATAAAATCGCCCACGATCTGCACGACGACATCGGCTCGACGCTGAACAGCATTTCCATCTTCAGCGAAGTGGCCCAGCAAGAGCCGTCCCGGCAAAAAGAAGCGCTGGCGATGATCGGCGAAAGCTCCCGGAAAGTCATCGAAGCCATGAGCGACATTGTCTGGACCATCAATCCGCATAACGACAGCTTCGAGAAGATCATTGAGCGGATGCGATCCTTTTCCTTCAATGTGCTCCGGGCCCGGAATATTGAACATTCGTTTAAAGCCGGCGAAGACCTCAACGATCTTAAACTGACCCTCGAAGACCGAAGAAACTTCTTCCTTATTTTCAAAGAATCCATCAATAATCTCGTGAAATACGCCGATGCCACGCTCGTTAAAATCGATGTGCTGCGCGAAGGCAATTTAATTTCGCTGATCGTCCGCGACAACGGCAAGGGTTTTGACACGTCGATTGAATACAATGGCAATGGCATCAACAGCATGAAAAAACGCGCGGGTGAGATGCGCGCGGCGCTGGTTATCACATCGGCCATCAACGAAGGCTCAACGGTTGAACTTAAATTCAAGACCTCATGAAAGATATACGCATTGCCATTTTTGAAGACAATAGAAGCCTGCGGCAGGGACTGGAACAGCTGATCAATGGCAGCAACGGTTTTTTATGCGTGGGCGCTTTTGCCAACTGCAACCAATTGCTCGCGTCCGTCGAATCCTGTCAACCCGACGTCGTGCTGATGGATATCGAAATGCCCGGAATGAATGGCATCGAAGCCACCCGGGTATTGAAAGCAAATTACCCGGACATTAAAATACTAATGGAAACCATTTTCGAAGACAACGATAAGATTTTTGATTCCATCTGCAACGGTGCCGAAGGCTATATCCTGAAGAATACACCTCCCGTCATGATTCTTTCCGCCATCCAGGACATTTACAACGGCGGAGCCCCGATGACACCCAGCATCGCCAGCAAGGTGCTGAAGATGTTCAAGCATAAATCATCCGCAGAAAAAGCCGCAGATGCCGGCCTGACCAACCGGGAACTTGAAATACTGAAATACCTCGTGGAAGGGATGAGCTACAAGATGGTGGCGGAGTCTTGTTTTATCAGCATGGATACCGTTAGCGGTCACATCAAAAGCATCTACAAAAAACTGCAGGTCCATTCCAAAAGCGAAGCCGTTGCAAAGGCAATTAAAGGAAGAATGGTTTAAAAGTTCAGGAGTTTAGGAGTTCAAAAGTTTAAGAGTTCAGGAGTTTAAGAGTTCAGGTGTTAAGACTAACTTCCCCCTTCTGTCTTCTGTCCTCTGTCCTCTGTCTTCTGCCTTCTGCCTTTTGCCTTTTGACTTTTGACTTTTGACTTTTAACTTTTGACTTTTAACTTTTGACTTTTGACTTTTGACTTTTGACTTTTAACTTTTAACTTCTTACTCCCCCAAATCCAACTGGTTTTTAACCAGGGTATAGTAGACCCCTTTTTTATAAGTCAGCTCCAGGTGGGATCCGATTTCCACTACCTCACCCTTGTCCAGGACGATAAGCTGGTCTGCATTTTTAACGGTGCTTAAGCGGTGGGCGACTACCACCACCGTACGGCCCTCAAAATAGGTATTCAGGTTTTCGATGACCGTCTTTTCATTATTGGCATCCAGCGAACTGGTCGCCTCATCGAGAAATAGGTAGGAAGGGTTTTTATACACGGCCCTGGCCAACAGGATACGCTGCGTCTGACCCGCGCTTAAAGCAATGCCTTCGGATCCTACTTCCGTCATATATCCCATGGGCAGGGAAGAAATAAATTCATCGCAGTTGGCAATCCTCGATGCTTTCAGAATTGAATTAAAATCCTTTTCATGCCCCATGGCAATGTTGTCGGCAATCGTTCCACTAAAGAGCTGTCCGTCCTGCATAACGACACCGCATTTTTCACGCCAGGCGCCGTGGTGAAGATTTTTAAAGTTAATTCCCCCCAGCAAGATGGTACCATGCTTCGCGTCGTAGAAACGCAGGAGCAGTTTCATCAGCGTGGTTTTTCCGCTGCCGCTGGCTCCGACAATGGCCGTAACCTTGCCTGCGGGAATTTCAATGGATATGTTTTTGAGAACCGGCTCCAGTTGTTCGCTGCCGTACCCGAAAGTGATTTGTTGAAGCCTGATATCTTCCTGGTCCGGAATAGCCTGGATGGCCGCTTCATCTTCGGGATCTTCATCCTTCTGGATCATCACGTCGTTGATACGGTCCATTCCCAGCCGTGCATCCTGCAGGGACGTAACCAGCTCATGCATATGTTCAAGGGGACTGCTCAGCTGGCCGACAATCATGGTAATGGCAAACATGGTACCCAGGCTTAGCTGTCCGTCAATCACACCTTTGGCGGCAAGGAATGTAATCAGGATGGATGTTCCCTGCTTGAAGATTGCGGAACCGATGTTTTGAAACTGTGCAATCGTCAGCGATTTTATTTTCAGCTTATAGAGATTTCCCTGGATGGCCTCCCACTCCCAACGCTTCTGCTTCATGCTGTTGCTGATTTTGATATCCTGCATGCCAGTCATGATCTCAATCACCTTGTTGCTTTCCTTCGAGTAAAGATCAAAAAAGCGGAAATCGATTTTTTTTCTTTTCATGAGGAATAAAATCATCCAGCCCAGTCCCAGGGAAGAGCCCAGGAGGAAAAGGAGGAAAATCGGCAGGTGGTATACGGCCAGCACCACGCTGAGCACGATGAAGTTGATCAGGGAAAATACCGTGTTTAGCGAAGAGACTGTCAGGAGGCTTTCAATCCGGTGGTGGTCATTCATCCGCTGCATCAGGTCGCCGGTGATGTGCCGTTCAAAAAAAGCGATTGGGAGCCTGAGCATTTTGGCCAGGAAATCCGACACCATGGAGATGTTGATGCGGGTCCCCATGTGCAGCAAGAGCTTGCTCCGGATGATATCGGCAATGCTGCCGCCCGCAAATAAGGCCAGCTGACCGGCCAGGATGAGGTAAATAAAATTCAGGTCCTGCTTATGGATTCCTTTATCCACCAGCGCCTGGGTTAAAAAGGGCGCCACCAGCATGATTCCGCTGCTCACGATCATTCCTATCAGCAACTGGATGAAGATCTTTTTATGGGGCACAAAGTACTTCCAGATCTGTCGCAAGTCCGTCGGGTGCTTCAAGCCATCAGATTGGGGCTCATTATAAAAAGCAGGCGTAGGTTCCAGCAATAGACAATATCCGATCTGTTTGCCCCCGTTTCCGGAATAGCGTTCGATTTCGCTGACAGCCTCAGGCTTCATGCCGATCCATTGTTCTTTAAATTCCTCTTCTGTATAGGTGATGAATCCCGCCGCGGGATCGGCGATGTGGTAGATTCCGTTTTTTCCGGGCTTCGGGGCTTTATAAACAACTACAAAATGGTTCTCCTTCCAGTGAAGAATAACCGGAGCTTCCTGGACAATTTCCTGCAACTGCCCGATCTCCATCTTGGCGCCAATACTATGCAGGCCGATTGCTTCGGCGGCCTCGCTGATGCCGAGAAGGGAAACACCAACCTTGGTGATGTGGCATTTTTCCCTTAGGTAATCCAGGGCGTAATTCTGGCCAAAGTACTCCGCAACCATTTTCAGGCAGGCCGGCCCGCAGTCCCTGGCTCCCAATTGATGTGTGAAGGGAAATTTCATTTCTCAGCATTTACTTCTGCCGTCACCGTGTGGAGACTTTTCTCCCTGGCCAGCCTGGACTCATAATATTTCAGCAGGTAATCATACAGGACCAATTCCACTTTTCTATGATTGCTTATAAACATCCTGTTTACAAACATGTGAAGGTAGCTTGACATCAGGCGGTTCACCTCCGGTATGTCACCATGGACCGAAGGCGATTCCAGGATATCCCGTATCACCTGCCTGTACCCGGCCGGCCTGTCTTTAAATGCGCGTATAGCATGGTTCAGGTTTTCATCCGTCTCCCATCCGTCGCTCATCACCACCTGGATTATTTGCCGGTTATTAGAAAAACGTTCGGATATTTTTTTCTGCTCCGCCGGACCTACTTTAAATTCCTCTGAAAATCCTTTGTACAGGGTCTTCAGCAGGTCCCGCTTTTGCTCCAGGGTGTAGCCGAAATCTTCTAGAAACAAATCGGCTGCTTTCAAGGCTACCTGCCATCTGTATTGCTCTCCTTCATCCCCGTCCAAAAGGCTGAGGAAATCAAGAATAGAAACCGACTGGTGATAAAAAATATCTTCACTCGCCTCCATTGTATCAAATCCATACCGTTCAATTTCCCGCTGGTAGGTTTCAAACTGTATGTTGCTTACGGTATGATTTTCCAGGAAAGGCTGCATCTCAACCTGCAGGCGATCGATGACTTCCTTCCAAAAGCCGGTTTTCACGGCGTTGTGAAACCGTATCCGCAGGTGATTTCCGTTGTCGTGATAACGGATAAAAAAATATTTGCCGATAAGCCCTTCGGAAAGCATGGTGTCGGTCAAAGGTTTTACGACTTCGCAAAGTATCCGTTCCGCGGTTTTCGTTCCGCAGTAAATCTTGGCAAACAGCCATTCGGAACCCACCGGAAAGTACCTGGAAGCCGGAACAACCGATGCGGCTTTTCCCGCGTGTACAGGTACAGGCTTTAAAATATTCTTGCTGAAAGCGGCAATAAATTCTCCGGCATGCCGGCCATCGGGCCCGGCAATCCAGCATTGCCCGGGATGATCCAGCGCTTCCGTAAGCATGACCGATTCACTTTTGGTCAACTCGTTAAGCAGGAGCCTGGCACCATAATAATTTTTGAGGTCCAACATGAGTTCATTGTCACCCTGAGCCAGCACTACGTACTCCGGCAAATTTTTCTTCACGCGCCATTCCGATAAGCGCGCCGTCAATACCTCTTCATTGACCTGATCGAGATCTTTTACATCATCCCTTGTTATAATCCACCTGGCCTTCGCCAAAATAAACCTGCCGTAAGTTACACGGGGAAGGAAAGGACGGTTTTCAAGCACCCCCCAGCGGAAACCTGCATGGGCGACGTGCTGATACTGAAGGTCACAAAGAAACTGGTAAACCGGAAGCGTAGTCATGCTGAAATTATGCGCCGTCGTCATTCTTGGCATCACCTGTTTACCCAGTGATTTGGAACGCAGCACCACCTTGTTTTCTTCCACGCCCACATACAAATCCGTTACAGGAATCTGAAATTCCCGCTTTAATGCCGAACCGCACAAATAAGGGATTTCATACTGCCGCAATACCGGCCGCATCAGGATATTTCCAATGCGCGATTCCGGCAGGTGCACGATTTCCGCGTAAATGCAATCCGGCTGTTGGGCCGCTTCCTTATCTAAAACGTCTCTTGCCAGTTTTTCAATTGCGGGATGCAGGTGACAAAATCGTCCCAGTAAATTTCCCCCGGAAGGTCCGGTAGGCGACTGCAACAGGATCCGATAATTCCCGGCATCGATTTCCCCGGGCGTTTTCGCGTAGAGCTTAAACATCATGGAAATGGAATCAGGCAGGTTGTCCGGTTTCATTTCCTTTTTTGAGAGCTGTTCAATGTTTTTATCTGACAGGGTTACTTCCGTTTGATTCGAAGTCAGGGCCTGCTGGTACAATTGCCAAACAAAGGCATCCGTGACTTCCGGTTGCCTGTCTGCGGCTCCTGCCAATCCATTGCCAATGGGTAATTTGTCAATCAACGGAGAATCCTCCATTCCTTCCGTAACGAATTTTCCGTAGCCGATGCCGGATTCCGTATCCAGGACTTCAACGAGCGGAATCCACTGCCCTTCGTACCGGTTACGAAATGCATTCCTGAAATCCGAAAAGGAATCCCTGGTAGGCTGTTCGCCGGAAAGCAGGTGCAGCAGGCTGGCACCGGCCAGCAACTCATCATAGATGCGGCTGTTGAGTGTACAGGATTCAGCCGGCCGGTAACTGTCGACCTGGACGAGCGTCTTCAGGTGCATTTCTATCTCCAGTTCTTTCAGCGTTTCCGCCAATCGCGCATACTTACCGGCATCGCTTGAAGCATTGATATTTTCAAATGCCGCGGTTACCTTTTCAAATGTCGCCACGTATTTTTCAGCCTGCCCCAGGGATTTTAACCTGCGGAGAAGCACTGTAAAATATTCTTCGCCCGTTACGTGAGGCTCCAGTTCACTGACAAGAACCTGGTTTGCGATCAATTCATAAATAAAATCCATGGCTTCTTCCATGGATATCTCCTCATCCGTGATCAGAGAGGCAAGATCCTGCGTCGTGGCGCCTCGCACAGCGCCCTGTAAAATCTTCTCCAGGTAAACCGATTTTTCAATCTGAACGAGGTGATAGCTGCGCCCGGATTTTTCCTGGAACCTGTGTTCGATATACCGAAGCTGGTCACCCAGCGGGTACAGGGAAGTATTGGGGTAAAATAAAAGCTGGCTGCTGATCGCTCTTTGTTTTAAAAGGTAGGAATGCACTTCGCATACGTAGTCCATATCCAGGCGCCCTTTGCGCTGTAACGCTTCCCTGTCACCGAAAACAACGGAAGTCTGATTCGAAAAAGTTCCCATAGTGCAGGTTGCAAACATGCCATAGGGCGTGCAACGTGTTCCCATTCGAATCATGTACTTGGCCAGGGACAGTTCTGTCTTTTCCTTTTTATCCGGCTTTTCAATTTTATCGTCGAGCCAAAGCATCAACTGGCCATGAAGATCCGGTGAACCTATATACAAAGCTTCCTGCGCCAGGGGTTGCAGATAAAACTCTCGCAATTTTTTCCGGAGGACAGCCCTTCCCTGTTCCTGGGTGGAATTCCAGTTGAAGAATGCCTCAACCGGAAATAACGGATTGCGCAGCACGAACGTACCGTGCGGCTTATACCACTCGCTGAACAGGTTTTTTATTTTATACATTGCTCAGAAAGATGATGTCCCAGTCCGGCTTCAGGTCTGTGACCAGGGACAATTGAACCAGGCCGATTCCGGCGCTTCCTTCCAGGAGTGAATAGTGTGGGATCATTTCAAATATATTCGCGTCCTCCTGGAAAGTACGAAAATAATAGCCTCCGGCCCCTTCGCCCGGTTTATAAAACTCGCGTCGGGTAATCTCCAGCCACTTCTCAGCAGCCGCATTAAAAACCGCATTGCCGGTCCGGCCGTAAAGTCTTTGGTACAAATGAACCAACCCGAACGTACCGTGACAAAAAGGAGCATCGTTACATCCGGAGTTTTCGAAAGTCCGGCGGGTGGTCTTTATGGCAATGTCTATGCCCTTAGTCTGCCATGCAGTATTTTCAAGTGCCAGGCCACAGTGCAGGAGAGCAAATGCCATACATAAATCCCCATAACACCATCCGAGCCTGGAGAATGGTGCATCCTGTTTTTTCTGTTCTGCTACTTCCACGGCTGTCGGGAAACAATAGGTATCATCCGTTAATTCATACGGCAATAAAAAACGAAAAGCAGAAGTCATCATTTCCGGTATTACCTGTTGCCGGATACCCCTGGAATACACCTGGGCCAAAAAAGCCAGAACGCCGGGCATGCCATGCGCTGTTCCGAAATTGTAATTATCGTTGCTGACTTTTTCATATCCCGGTGTTATCCAGACTTTGGCATCACCGGTTTCCGTCCGCATCAACGCCAGGTTATCTACGATTTTCTCCAGGTACTTCGGATCGCCTGTCTCCGTGTGCCGTTCCAGGAAATAAATTCCCAGCCCCGTAAGGCCGTGCAGCGGATCCCAGTTCCCTGATTTGAAATCCACTTCGGCGCCGGAAGCAATAAACGCATCCAACTCTGAGAGATTCAGGTCCTCATCCGGATCGAGCAATCCTATGTTGCGCAAATGCTGAAAGACAAAAGCAATGCCTGCTACTCCGGAAGACATGCTGTAATTCAGCTCTTCATTCGCAAGGGCATTGCTCAACTCATCGAGGTAATCAAGGGTATGCTGCAAATAATCCTTTGCCGGAAACGCCTTCGCCAGGTAAGCGAATAACAAAGCAATGCCGGCTTTTCCACCCAGCAATCCCGCCTCTTTCACTTCCTGCTTCCTGTCCAGGATCTGCGCGGCAATGAAATCAACCTGATCCGACAGGGTTCTTTTCAACGCATCCTGTGCAACCCTGGTATCCTGTGTGAATGGCATATCGGGCTAGTTTTTGTCAAAGTTAAAATAATTCAGAACCGGCACAAGGATTACTTATGCGGGTTCAGCTTGTAAGGAACCAACCTGCTTAAGACAGGACAAAATGGTAAAAGTTTCAGGTTCCTGTCAATCCCATAAACGGGTGGTATTTAAACTGTGCAAATGCCGGTACAGCCACCCGGGTAGCTGCATTGATGGCCGGTACAGCACCAAATACAGCTATCCGTGCAGTTATGGCCATTTGTGGCAACACACTTCTTTCCATTCGTCGGGTTCCCCCCCCAACGGAGGCTCAGGTCATGCAGCCCCAAATTGGCAATGGTCTTCTTGTTTAGCGTTAAAGCTGATTTCAGCTGGCTTTTCCTCTTTTTCATGTTCTCTGGTTTTCAATATGCCTTATAAGGATGAAAACGAATTGTCGCCTTCGGTGGCAAAACGCTTCTGCGGGTTGTATTATTCAGGTTTAAAAAACAAATACTCTGCCGTATAAGGCACGTATACTTCCTGCCCAACAGTGGATGCATTTGCGCCACTTGACGGAGCGAGCCCACCAACCGTGTTTACCCTTTGTATGTACGTTACCCCTTCAAATACACCCGGACCCTGCGAGGTTACGGCACCAAGCAATAGCCAGGGAATGGCTGTGGGATCAACGGTGGCTCCTTGTAATCGTGTACCGACTACCTTGCTTCCGCTTTTGCTTTCCCAGGTAGGACCGGCATAATGGGTTCCGACGGTTCCCTTTAAGCCCTCACTTGAATATAGCGTAGCCACTGGAGCCCTGAATACCCATGCATAAACGCCCGGAGATGTCTCCGTGGAAACGTAGATCTGCGATCCTTCTGCAAATGTCTTGAAGGCTACTACATTTCCCGAGGGAACGTTCAGGATGGATGGAACAGTAACCGCAACCCGGAGCGCGGAAACTGCTTCCCGAGCGGATGCCGTTTCATTGCATACATCATTTTTCTCGCATGCGGAGAACAAGACCATGGCATTCGACAATGCAAGGATTGCCATCATGCCCAAAGTTGATTTGTTTTTCATGTTTCGTAGTTTCAAATTTGTGTTTGAATATTATAATCTTGCAAAGCCCCCTTTAGCAAAAACATAATTACCGGCATCCGTTTTGCATCCTCGTGCCAGCAGTCCATGCTAAATACATCGCTTTATCCTGATAAAAATCGTCACCGGCATTAGGCCAAATGGAAATGGAAAACAAAACAGAGCGACAGCTTTAATAAACAGCCTGGCCGGTCAACCGCTTAACGGGCTACAGACAGGATCTGCCTGTGAACACGTCTCAAATCTATGCACATTTGTTTCCCTGGCAGGTATGCCCCTGGCAGGTCCATGGCCAGTTTGAATTGGCACAGGTGCACGATGTATCGGTGACACCCTGGCAATTTTTGACGGTGCAATTGCCATTCGTGGCTCCGCCACCGGCATGCCTGTTCATTTCCTGTCCATCCAGGTTTGAAATTGTTTTTTTACTGAGGGCCAGCTTTGCTGTTTTCTTTCTCATGTTAAGACCATTTGGATTTTCAGACAAGTGACTAAACGCATGTATTCTTACACGTATTATTTCCATTGTTAGCCGTGCAGTTCTTGGATTTTTGCGGCACATGGCAGGCATGCTGATCCTGTGTACCATATCCTCCAACCTTCCTGTTCAACTCCAGTACATTCAGGTTGGCAATCGTTCTTTTGCTGATGCTTAACTTTTTAATTTGCTTTTTCATGTTTTTGTTTTTTGGTGTGAGAATAAATTAATTCAGGATAAAGGGATTCGGCAATGCAACCGGCTCTCTCCTTTCATGCCGTAGTGCAAACACATCCATGCGGCCCGCTTCCACAGGCTGTCTGGCTGCAGGCATACGTACAGAAATAACAGGTATTCGTTTCGCAATGCGTCGTATTGCATTTGCGTCCGTTGGTGGGAGTGCCTCCCAGGCGTCTGAACATTTCGGCTTTGTTGAGATTGGAAACCGTGCTTTTGTTGAGACTAAGTTTTCTTTTTGACTTTTTCATGTTGTATAGTTCTACTGGTTAAGAATTCTAATCGGCACAATACATATTACCGTTCAGGAATCCGGGATCCCTGAACTATTCCGTTATTCCGTGCAGTTGAAAACCGCTTCATTTCCCGGTCATCGGTAATAGGCCAAATCGAAGTGGAAGACAAAACAATCCTGCAGCATGTGGTGGTCACTGCTGCCGGACCGGCCATTCGTTTCGGCACTATGTTTAATTTTTGTTTGAGGATATATAAAGAAGGAAAAGCAATGCCGCGTGAGCATTCTTAAATGAAGCAATAATAAACTTCCTAAATCCTTCAGCTCATGTATTCGCATGGCAACACAAATCACAGAAGTCCACTCAAAGGTAGGTTCATCCAACGCCGAATTACCAAAAAGAGGCCAATTTATTTTTAGTAATTTTTCAGAAAGCTAGATCCATGACAAGGGATCCATAGCTGTTGAAAGGCAAAAAAGGCGGGTAAAAGAAAGCTTTATTGATTGAATTCTCAGATACAATCAATAAAGCTCACGAATCAAAATGACCCGCAGTTGTGGCAGGTGCGGCCTTTTTGAGTCCAGCAAAACGTATCACAGGATTTTCCATTGGTGGGGTTACCGCCTCTCTTGGAATACATCTGCGTTGAATCCAAGTTTGAAATGGTCCTTTTGCTCAGGTTTAATTTTTTGTTTTGCCTTTTCATTGAAATAATTTTTTAGCGATTGGGGTCAACATTTATATTCACTTCTCAAAATCTGTTTTGCCACCCGCCTGTTTTTTGGCAGGTGGCAAAACAGGTATTTTTATTTCTGCATGGCGTGCGCAACCTATTTCCCAAATGTTTCGCAGCCCTGCTTTCAGATTTAAAATGATGAGCAGAAATGCCTGTTGGTAAATTTGGGTCCCTTCATTTTAGCGCCGGGAACTACTCCGGCTACACCCCCCAGGTGCTTACTCATTTCCTTTACCTCCAGGTTTGAAATGGTCCTTTTGGTCAGGCTTAGTTTTTTAGTTTGCTTTTTCATTTCGTTCAATTTTAAAGATGTTATAAGTTAGGCTGTTTTTTGAGTTCCTTTCCCAGGCAAAAACCAGGATTACCACAGCGAAATTTCACTTTGAAGAAGTTTCAAAATACTTCGTGGCTCTTGAACAGGTAACAAAGGGTTACCAGCCTTGACATCTCTTTGTTAAAGGAGGACGTTTCATCAATTGTTCATTCCGGGCATTGGCAAGTCCACCCAGATGTTTACACATTTCAGCTGCATCCAGATTTGAAATAGTTTGCCTGGTCAGGTTCAGTCCTGCTTTCTTCGCGGTCAGTTGTTTTTTCATGTTGATATGGTTTTTAAAGGTTATTTAGAATTTGTCATTACCAGGATGGGCGGCATTTTTTAGTGAACGGGGGCCCTTTCATGAAGGCACCTTGGGGCATTCCTGCAACGCCTCCTGCATGCTTACTCATTTCGCTTACCTCCAGGTTTGAAATAGTCCTTTTGGCCAGGCTCAGTTTTTTTTGCTTTTTCATTTTGTCAGGGATTAATTGGTTGTATAGTTTGATCAGAATACATAGAAGCAATTTTCAATAGGTGATGGTTCCAGTACATGTAAAACTAAAGGAACGGGTTGTAAAATCTACCGGACCATGAATGGTAAAGGAACCGGTTGCACCGGTAAATCTTCCAGTGCCGCCTGTAATGGTCCAGATGCCGGTAATCGTTCCGGTCGTTCCGGTTTGCGCCAATAGGTTCTGCACATCAATTTCATCCTCGCCGATATAATAGATCAGGTCACCGTTATTGGCAGCCATCTGGCCCGAAATGCTTGTGGTAAGGAGGTGGGTGGCGAAGCTCAGGTTGCAGCTTACATCCTGGAGCCTGCTTTCCGAAGTAATGAGTTCGCCAAGGTGTGATGCGGAACCCTGTAAAAATTGACCGGGATTCGCCAAACCCGGCAGATCACCTGTGCAGTCTGTAGGAGGAACATTGAGGTCGGCCGTGGTTTGTATCTCAAGAGAGAATGGCCTTGTAACTCTTACTTTGAATACCCTTTCGCTTCCTGCGGACGCGCCTGTTGCATTGGCAGGGATTATTTCATGCGCTTCCTTCTGGCATGCGCCAAGGATTGTCAGCGCTGCAAGGAACACCTGTAGTTTATTTGCTTTCTTCATTTTGAATACCGGTTTATGGTTAGACTTCAATCGACCGGTCAAAGGTGCACGCAAACCGGGCTTGCGTCAAGGCCATGAAAAGGTATAAACGAACTTCCTGAACCCCATGATTATGGGGTTCGCCATATCGGCGCTGTTACTACCTTTGGAGGCGTCATGAGGCCATGCTGTTTGCATAAATTCATTCTTTCATTCTTTCTTGTCCTGATTCTGCCAGGGCTTCTGCCTGTCCTTGCTCAAAAAGGCGATTTTTCATTTCCGCTCTTTCAGCGCCTTTCCACGAAAGATGGCCTGTCAAACAACCAGGCTTATGCCCTCCTGGTAGACAGCCGTGGCTTTATCTGGGTTACGACCAACTATGGCCTGAACCGCTACGATGGTTACAATTTTAAGATTTATAATTACGACGCCATGGATACGAACTCGCTTTCGCCGAGCTGGTATTGGTCTATCATGGAAGACAAGCGGGGATTCATCTGGATGACCACCACCACACAGGGTATTTTTTCGCTGGATCCGATGACAGAGAAATTTACGCGCTATTATCATCAGCCCGGGAACAACAATTCGCTTTCAGGTGAAATTGGCAATGGCAACATGGTGATGGATTCCTCCGGAACGATCTGGATATGCACCCTCAACGGATTGAATTCATTTGACCCCGTCCGTAATAAATTCGAACATTTTTTTCATCGCGCAAATGACACCACCACCCTCAGCTCAAATCTTATTTACTGGCTTTGCACCGATGATGAAAACAATTTGTGGATCATGGCTGATAACACGATCGATGTTTTCAGTATTTCAGAAAAAAAAGTGATAGCGAGATATGCAATCGGATGCCCGCAAATGCCCGGCGACTTAAAAAATCCCGGACTTTCCCTGGTGCAAAAAGGACTGCATGGAAATATCTGGATCGGCACCTATGGCAATGGGCTTTACCGGTACAATTCCAGGAACAATACCTGGAAACATTTTTTCAAGCAGCCGGGAAATCCCTATTCATTGAAAGACAGCAGCATTTTCGCCCTGTATGAAGAACCTTCGGGAAACTTTTTTGTTTCCCCGAATACCCATGGAATTTATTATTGTGACACCGCTTCCGGCAGGTTTTTCTATTCTGCCATGGAGGAAAGCGGACGTGGCGAGGCGGTGATCACGAATATCCATGCAGACAAGAGCGGAAAAGTATGGATGACTTGTTATAATAACGGCGTCTTTACCTTTAATCCTCCATCCAAAAAAATTACCACCATCCGGAAAAGCCCGGAAAACGCGATCCAAAACGACGGCTTCGTCGGATTCTACCGTTCAAAAAAAAACGAGCTGTTAGTTACTGCTAAAAATGGCATTTACATCTTTGATAAAGATAAAAAATCCGTTGCGCCATTTAAGTTAACCCACGATAAGAACGGTTTATTGGACAATAACTGGAACTGGATGATCCGGCAGGATAAACAGGATGTCTATTGGATTGTCACGGTGGATGGATTGATTTCTTTTGACGCAAAAACCAAAATCCATCACTATTATTATAACCCGGACGGCAGCGACTCAACGGGACCGGGCTATTCATTTACAACCGGATTCAGCCTGGATAATTCCGGCCGGTATTGGATTACCTCCTTTGGCGCAGGCCTGAACTTATTTAATCCCGAAACGGGAAAATATAAATCATACAAAGTCCATTCCGGGAAAAATTCAATCAGTTCCAATTACCTGGGCGGGATTTTTAAAGACTCAAAAGGAATGCTGTACCTCGGGACCTGGTACGGAGGACTGGCACAATTTAATCCGGAAACGGAGTCTTTTAAAACCTATCGGCACAGCCTGTCCGACCCCCATTCGATCAGCAATGACATTACCTGGCCGTTATATGAAGATGCCCGTGGAATAATCTGGATCGGAACCATTGGCGGGGGCTTGAATGCCTTTGACCCCAAAACCGGAAAGTTCAGGGCCTTCACCATGCAGGACGGCTTGCCAAGCAATGCCGTAGTCAGCCTGGTCAATGATGATGCCGGCCGTACCTGGCTGGGCACCTATGGAGGAATATCCTGCTTTACGATGCCTGAAAATCCTTTTGACAAAAACACGAAAATCAATTTCCGGAATTACGACATGGACGATGGCTTGCCGTCCAATGACTTGTATTTTTTCGGAGCCTACAAGGATCCGGATGGAACCCTGTTTTTTGCTACCAATACGACAGGTTTTTTTTATTTTGATCCGCACACCTGGAAAGATAATGATTACGTACCGCCGGTTTACATCACGGATTTCAGGCTGATGAATAAACCGGTGCAGGTACATGATTCGGAAAGCGTATTGACCACTCCGATTGAGTTTACCCGGGAAATTTTCCTGAACTACAAGCAGAATATTATTTCCTTCACGTTCGCGGCCCTTAACCATATCCATCCTGAGAAAAACAGGTACGCCTATCAGCTCAAAGGGTATGATAAAGACTGGATTTTTACGGACGCTTCCAAGCGCTTTGCCACGTATACCAACCTCGATCCCGGCGATTATACTTTCCGGGTCAAAGGAAGCAACAACGACGGCGTATGGAACACTGTGCCTGCAGAAATCCTAATTCATATCCGGCCTCCGTTCTGGCAAACCGCGTGGTTTAAACTCTTACTCGCCCTTTTCATTTTCGGGACGGCCTATGCTTTTTACCGTTATCGTATCGGGCAGATTCTCCTGTTGCAACGTATCCGTAATAAGATTGCCGCGGATCTCCACGACGATATCGGGTCGACATTAAACAGCATCTCCGTATACAGCGAAGTAGCCAAAAAAGATTCCTCCCGTCAGCAGCATGCGCTCAATATGATTGGAGAAAGCTCCAGGAAAATCATTGATTCATTAAGTGACATCGTCTGGTCCATCAATCCCGAAAACGATAATTTCGATAAGATCCTTCTGCGGATGCGGACTTTATCCTACAACATGCTGAAAGCAAAAAAAATCGGTTGCACTTTCCATGCGGACGACAGCCTCGGCGACCTGAAACTTCCCATGGAAATCCGCCGGAATTTTTACCTTATCTTTAAAGAATCGCTGAATAATCTCGTAAAATATTCGCAGGCTAACCGGGCCTATGTCGGGGTTTCCATCGAAAACAAAAGAGTTACCTTGATCCTGCGTGACGACGGCGTAGGTTTTGACAGCGCCACAACGCACAACGGCAATGGATTAAACAATATGCGAAGGCGGGCACAGGAAATAAATGCAAGTTTACACATTGAATCTTCCGAGGGCAAAGGCACCAGCATCGAGCTAAATCTTCCGATATGAAAACGATCCGTGTAGCCATCTTTGAAGATAATACGCAGCTGCGCGAGAGCCTGTTCGACCTCGTGGATATCAGCGAAGGGCTTAGCTGCGTCGGGGCCTTTGCGAATTGCCAGCGCGTCATTCAAAATGTGGAAGAAACCCGCCCCGATGTCATCCTGATGGATATTGAAATGCCGGTGGTAAGCGGCATTGAGGCGGTAAAACTGATCAAAGCAAAATTCCCGCATATTAAAATCCTGATGGAAACGATCTTCGAAGAAGACGATAAAATCTTTCAATCCATCTGCAACGGCGCCGAAGGATATGTGCTGAAAAATACGCCCCCGGAGGAAATACTGGGTTCCATCCGCGAAATATATGAAGGGGGTGCACCCATGACTCCCGCAGTCGCCATTAAAGTCCTGCGGATGTTCAAAACCGGTATGAGCACAGATGCGGAGGATTCCTTCAACCTGTCAGCGCGGGAAAAAGAAATCCTGAAATGCCTGGTCGAAGGCATGAGCTATAAAATGGTTGCCGACAATTGTTTCATCAGCATCGAGACCGTACGCGGATACATCAAAAACATCTACGAGAAGCTGCATGTGCATTCGAAGAGCGAAGCGGTGGCCAAAGCGATAAAAGGGAAGATCGTCTGAAGAAGGAATTCATCCCGATTCCGATTGACAATCGGACGAGACGACTTCTGATTCCAATATTATTTCGCAACAATCAATTTCCTGCTTTCAGAATAGCATGCTATAGCTTCTGTTTAAACCTCGAAGAAGCTTCAAACTTCTTCGAGGTTGTTATTCAAAAGTCAATGCCCGAAGTGGCCAGGCTTACCGTTACACTTCAGCGTATGAACTGCCACATCTGCTGCCGAATCCACAGGTATGATTGTTGGTGCAATTACCTGAGCAACGGCCATTGGTTGGTGCACCGCCTGCCTTCTGGCTCATTTCGCTCGTGTTGAGATTTGAAATCGTCCTCTTGCTGAGGTTGAGTTTCTTGATTTGTTTTTTCATTTTGTTTTGGTTTAGCCCCCATCCCGATAACGATCGCAATAGGGATATTTAAAAATAATTTCAATAAATAAACTCTATCTTTTCCAGCAGTCGCCAAAAATAAATCTGCACTAGACAATAGACAATAGACAATAGACAATAGACAATAGACAATAGACAATAGACGCTTGACGCCTGACGCCAGGCAAGGGATGCCGGGCATTAAATGCTATCGTCCCTTTCCTACTTCCTACTCAATAGCAGTTTCTCTTGCAAGTTTTCCCATTCAGTGTATATGCACATGTGACAGTTGCAGGGCATGCCCGGGTACAATTGTAATCCGTAGCGCAATAGTAGGTAGGTGCTCCACCAATTACTTTCGTCATTTCCGGATTGTTAAGGTTAGCGATGGTTGTCTTGCTGAGTTGAAGATGTGAACGCTTTGGGTTTGATTTTTTCATTTTGCATTTGTTTTAGTAATTATCCTGAGGAACATGATCTTGTGCAATGGCCATACGAATCACACCATTTCGTACCGCATTGTTTGGATGGGCCTCCGCCGATTACATTCGTCATTTCCGGCATGCCCAGGTTTGAGATGGTTTTCTTGCTAAGGCTAAGTGCAGGACGCTTTGCTTTGATTTGTTTTTTCATGTTGCCTTGACTTAAAGAAGATTTCTTTTGCTAACCTGTTAATCAGATAAAAACACAACGGTGTGTGTATTTCCATTCCGTCAGGCATTTCCGCGCGGGACCCGGATCTACCCCGGCTTTCAGGTTCATTTCGCCAGTAAAAAAATGCGCCGATTAAAATCCTTCAAGACGTTATTCTTTTAAAGCAAAAAAAACTTGTGCTAAAGAAAGTGGCGTCAAATGCAGTGACCATTGCAGGTCTGTCCCTTCAGCGTAGGACCGCATCCGAAAACCGTTGGGCCGCACCCTCGCGTACAGTGGCGTTCGGTATCACAAAAAACAGTTTGCACGCCGCCGGCAATTCCTTTCATTTCCCGGAAGGCCAGGTTTGAAATGGTACGTTTGTTCAGGTTTAGTTTTTTGTTTTTTCGTTTCATGTTGATAGTTTTTGAAACAATGATTGGATCATGGATTCTCCCGAAAATCAGCGGTGTGAGCGCTATTCGAAAACAATGTACGCACGCCAAAAAGGTTTTCGACAAACCGGCCCTTAAATAAGATTAGTATTTATTGCAACAGAAATGCAGTCGCTACGCGTATACATTATTCTTGCCGGTTTTAAACCAAAAACGCTCAAAAGCGTACCCAAACAGGGCTTCGCACTATTTACCCGGCCCGAATATCTATCACACGCACTTGCAGGTGTTGTACTATGTGAGGCATGCATTTCCTTTTTTTTCGTTGCAGGTATGTCCCTGGAAGGTAGAACAAGTATTCGTTTTGCCACCTTCCGCACGCGACATTTCAGAAACATGCAAGGGTGAGCTTTTTTATAAACTGATTGCCGGCGAATGCAACATCAGCCTGGATACGGTGAAAATGCACATCCGAAATATTTACAAAAAACTTCAGGTGTATTCTAAAGAAGAAGTTGTCGCCAACGCGAAACGGAAAAGAATAGTTTAAGGAAGTCAACGGTCAGTGGTCAGTGGTCAATGGCCGGCTCTCCGCTCACATCTTACTCTAAAAATATTTGCCTATCTTTCCTTTCGATAAACACAACACAAAAACGATGAAAAGGCATTTCCTGTTTTTTTCATTGCTTCTATTTTCCTGTTTTTTTGCTGACGGCCAGGTCTCTTATTTTGTTTCAGGAATTGTCCGGGATTCTATCACATCCGAACCCCTGGCCGGAGCGAATGTGCTTGTAAAAAACACCACGGAAGGCATGACCAGCGATAAGGATGGAAAGTTTGAACTCTTTTTTTCCAGTGAAAAGAAAAAGGCCTTTCTCCAGGTGAGATTCCTTGGCTATAAAGAAAAGGAAATCAGTGTATCCGAAGGGTCAAGCCTGGTCATTATACTCCTTTCAAGAGAACCGGTAAACAAGGAGGAAGTAGTCATCACCGAATCAAAAATTCCGCTCAACATCCTGGAATCCCCGGTCACGCGCATGCAACTGGATGCGAAAACAATAGAACAACTTCCTCACGAGAATTTTTACGCGGGGCTGGCATCAGTAAAAGGTATTGACATCAGTACTGGTTCCCTGTTTTACCAAAGCATCAACATGCGCGGACCTGCCAACCCGCTTAGCGAAACGGTTCTTCAGTTGATGGATGGTATAGACATCATGCCTCCCGGGCAGGGATTTACCGTTGGCAACTTTAACGGCGCGAACGATATTGACCTGGAAAGCATGGATATTATTCCCGGATCTTCATCGGCTATCTATGGAGCCAATGCGTTCAGCGGCCTAATCAACATGCAATCCAAAAATCCATTTCTTTACCGGGGCCTTTCTTTCCAGGTTAAAAACGGCGCAAATTTTATGGACGGCAAGGAACACGATCCTGCCCTGTTCATTGATTACCAGCTCCGGTACGCCAAAGTCTGGCAGGAAAAATTCGCATTGAAAATAAATGTGGGATACGCGCGTGGTACCGATTGGCTCAACCTCGATCAGACCGATGCCGATGTATCTGTGCCGGAAGCAGATCGCGGCCTCCAAAACCCGGGACGTGAGATTTCCAATATTTTTGGCGATGAAGTTTATGAGTACCTGGAATTGGACAGCAACTATGTCAAAGTTTCCCGTACCGGTTACAATGCCAACGAAGTGTTTGGAGTAACCACGTATGATCTGAAATTGCGAATGTCCATGCATTACAAAGTGAACCCTTCGACGGAATTGTCCTATTCCTTCGGGTACTCCCTGTTCAGCTGCAATCTTCCTCCGGCCACATGGAAATTCAAAGACTTTGGAATTTTCAGCAGCAAGCTGGAGGTGCAGAGCAAAAATTATTTTGTGAGGGCTTACGGCATCCTGGATCATGACGGGCATTCCTTTGACGGCATGTCAGTGACGCAGTATATCAATGCACACTGGAAAAGTGATTCGGCATGGTTCAGCGACTATGCCAATGCATATAATGGATTGGTTACGGGGATTGATTCCAGGCTGCATTCTTCGGCACGGAGCTATGCCGACATCGGAATGCCCCAGCCCGGCAGTCCGCAGTATAACCAGCTTTTTTCAGAAAGCGCCGATAAACCGCTGAACCTTGACGGAGGAGCCCGGTTTGAAGACCAGACCTACCTGGTAAATATTCACGGGCAGTACAATTTCAGTACTGTCGTTCCGTGGATGAAAATAATTGCCGGTGTGGAAGGACAAACCAGGAATTTGTGGTCAAATGGTACCATGTTTCTCGATTATCCTCCGGCACATTTTATAGAAACTAAAAGCATCGGAACTTATGTTCAATGTGAAAAGACTCTCCTCCGGGAAAAGCTGACTCTCCTGGGTTCGCTGCGCTATGATAAATTTGAAGGATTTCAAGGCACTGCGACTCCGCGCTTTGCAGCGATGTATAAGCTGAACGATAAAAATTTTATCCGTGCTTCGTACCAGGTTGGTTCCCGCGCTCCGGATGCATTTGATCAATACAGGGATTCGCGCAACGGGAATCTCTTCGGCGTTGGCGGACTTGCCTTATCCGATGAAAAATACCTCCTGCATAAACGCACCTTTGAAATCAATTCTTATTATATGTACATGGATTCAACCCTGGCGTATATCAATCAATATGGCGAAGATTCATCCGATGCCGCGGTTCAGCTATACAAAGGTCTGTTGAAGCCTTCGGGACTGGAGTACGTTCATTCCGAACGTGTGCAAACCGCAGAAATAGGTTACCAGTGCCTTTTGTTTGAAAACAAATTGCACCTCGACTTCGCCTTTTTTGGCAGCATCTATGAAGACCTTATTGCTTATCAACCAGCGGCTATGGCCGAAACAGGCAATCCTTTTGAGCCGGATTCCCTGGACGCTGCGGCTGCAGGTTTTCTTGCCTACCATACCTATGGCTTCAGCGTGCCGGTAAACATATCCAAACAAGTCCGTGCAGGAGGGATTGAAGCCGGAATCGGGTATCAATTCTGGAAGAGCTATACCCTCCGTGGTAATTTCAGTTACCAGGTTACATCGGACCTGGACCCCAACCTGAATTCCTGGCTCTTTTTTATTCCGCCATTCAAAACAAATGTTTCCCTCAGCAATCCTTCCTGCTTCAAGAATATCGGGTTCGCCATCAACTGGCATTGGACGGATGCAATGGGATCCTACTGGCCGCAGCCTTTAACAAACGGAGCGGGCAAGAATACCCTTGCTGCAAACAACCTTCTGGATGCCCAGGTCACCCTGGCACTTCCCCGTATAAATTCCAGCATCAAGCTGGGCGCCTCCAACCTGCTGAATCACTACTATCAGAATGTCGGATACGGCGCTTCGATAGGAGGCGTCTACTATATTTCGATAGTGTACACAGCGAAGTAGTAGTGTGTTTAAGTTTAAGAGTTTAAGAGTTTAAGAGTTTAAGAGTTTAAGAGTTTAAGAGTTTAAGAGTTTAAGAGTTTAAGAGTTTAAGAGTTTAAGAGTTCAAAAGTTCAAAAGTTCAAAAGTTACCACATTTTAACTCATTCTCAAATTTCCAAATTCTCAAATTCTCAAATTAAAAAAGCCCCTCCTTGTTTCCGGAGAGGCTTTTGTTTTTGTGTTCAGAAAAAATGTTCAGGGCTTTTTTAGCACCAGCGTGCTTTGGATATTATTGGCAACTACCCTTCCCTGGACAAGGGATTTGTCAATGGAATTCTGGTAGTGGATGCCGGCATATAATCTTGAATTCCCGGCGTCAATGCCAAAATCGGTGAATGTTGCAAAGTCGCGTGCCGGGAAACCGAGGTAATCATAGGAATGATCTGAGAACCCGGCGTTGTCGCCAAAAACGCTGGCCAGTGCCACGGCTGCGGCAGATGATAAACTGGCATGGGCGGAAGAATATTCCGGGTGTCCCGGAGTAGGAAATAACGGGCTCCATGCCGGGTGATTCAGAACAGTCCGGATATAGGTTACAGGTCTTACCAGGTTGTAAGTAAATTTGGTTTCCCAGGTACTGATCGATGCATCGAAGATGGAAATCCCGGTTATGGCGTAAGCGGCTGCAGCGATTTCCAGGTTGGCTCCTTGTTGTTCCACTACCTGCCGGATGATATTCAGGAAATGACCCATGGAAGTAAGCCCAGGAATATCTCTGTAATACATGGCCTGGTCAATTTGGGCCTGCGTCAGAGAAGGCTGTGTTACATCATAAACCTGTTTAACCATTTCATAAAATTCAGACCCCGGAACTGTTGAATATGCGGGTGGTGCCGGTGGCTGGGAATTATTGCCGCTGTTCGGAACCATCGTGCGCAGGTTACGCCAATAGGGCCCTGCCGGAGCGGGGTTGAAAGCAGGGGGAGTGGGTTCCCACAAACCCGGGCCAACAGGAACTGTAAACGGATCGTTCAAATGCGCTTGCCCGTCGGTGACAGACCAGTTAAAAACAGTTTGAGCCACACCTCTTCCAAATTCAACAGAACGGGTGATCGTCTCTGCATCTGAAGCAGCGCTGAATTGAGCGCTCAGTGCAATTTCCAATGAATCGACCGTATACAAATTCGCAGTACCCATGGTAGGATACAAAAGCCTCAGGATCCTTGCCTGGCCGGCATTAGCACTGCTTAACCAATCGTAAGTCAGGTTTGCACTTACTTCCGGCATGCCCGGTAAATCACTTAGTTGTCCGGCCAATGATTGATAGGAAGGCATGCCAGGCACAACGGATTCGTACAATACCACGCCGGAATAGGCAAACGGCCGGGCCAGGGCCAGGTTGGAAACGCCGGTGATGGTTCTCAGAATCTGTACCTGAACATTCATCCATTTTACAGCGACTTCTGAGCTAAGCTTGTTGGCATGGATGCCTCTTTCCGCGCTAATCGTATTGGGGTTAGCCGGGGAGGAAACCGGCTCATCTTTTTTGCATCCCGTCGGGATGGTGAACATGGCAGCCAGGAGAAGCAATGCTGCGGCAGTTAGTTTTTTCATGTTTCTTTTTTTTAGTCCTTGTGTGCAGGACGGTGAGATTACTGGTTGGTTAAATGATGAGGTCAAAGGTTCACCATAATCAAAAGCATTACAATAGCATATTCCTGTGGTTTAATCCCATGAAACCCTCACGGACTAACCTGTTTATGTGGGAAGCATCTTTACGTCGCAGCATGGTTTGGTGGCGGGCGTATAGAAAATACCTGGCTGATGAAAACAAAAATCAACCGGAATACTTCAGCGCTTCTGTTTACGGGTTGGCATTCCAGAATAAAGAACCTTCTCCGGCATTTTTTTCGGAAAAACTTCAAATAATCTTATAAAGTGAAGCGGTAACAAAGACGAAATAAAACAATATGTGTCGGTTGCAAAATTGCGTTACCACACAAATCCGCCCCGGAAAGCTTCCCGGACAAGCATGGCATCGTTATGCACCTCCATTTTGAAAAGCAGGTTCCTGTGCGTAGCATGTATAACGGATGGACTTTCCATCAGCCGTTCCGCAATTTTTTCATCCGCGAATCCGTCCACAATCAAAAACAGCACTTCTGTTTCGAGATCGGTCAGCCTGATTTTGTGATCCGGCATACTTCCGGGATCCGGGCTCCCGGCTAACAGGCCGGATTGCATTTGAATAAGTCCTGTAAAATCAGGCTTCTTCCCGGCTAATCTGAGTTGCCTGTTTAAAGGTGCCTGTATGGATTTCATGGCAAATCGGGTATTGCAAACGCTGAATTGACAGTACAAAGTTTACTCAAAATTCCTGGATTGTCAATAGCATAAACGGGTCGTTTTAATTTTAGGGGATCCAATCGTTCTGCATTTTCCTGAATGCAGGAATTACAATGTAAAAGCAGCTCCGGAGGATGCCGGAATCCACTTACACCCTAGCACTTACTTCAGAGAAAGGTTCTAATAAATTCTGCCCGGCTGCAGGTAGTTTTTTACGTAATCCCCTACTCCCTCCTCCAGTGAGGTAAAAGGATACGGGTACCCGATACCTATTAGCTTGCTCATATTCGCCTCGGTGTAGTATTGATACTTGTCGCGGATATCGGCCGGCGTATCGATAAATTCAATTTGGGGAGCCAGTCCCATCGCAAGAAAAGTGCTCTTCGCCAGGTCGAGAAAGGTACGTGCCTTGCCGCTGCCCAGGTTGTAAATCCCGCTGTTCTTTCGATGATGCATAAACCAGTAGCATACGTTGACCAAATCCTTCACATACACAAAATCCCGCAGTTGCTCACCATCTTTGTATCTGGGATTGTGTGAACGAAACAACTTCATGCTGCCTTTCTCTTTTATCTGGCCGAACGCATGCAGGATCACCGATGCCATCCTGCCTTTATGGTATTCATTCGGACCGTACACGTTGAAGAATTTCAGTCCGGCCCAAAAATAAGGCGCCCTTTCCTGGCGAAGAGCCCATTTATCGAATTCATTTTTCGAGTCCCCGTATGGATTCAGCGGTTTGAGCTTCTCTACCAGGGCATGGCTGTCGTCATAACCCTGTTCACCTCCGCCATAGGTAGCGGCGGAAGAGGCATACACGAGTGGCAAACCGAATTCCACGCAAAGGTTCCATACTTCTTTGGAATAATTCAGGTTCAGCCTGTCAAAAATCGCTTTGTCAAATTCCGTCGTGTCTGTGCGTGCGCCGATATGGAAAATAAACTGCACCAGGCGATGATGCTCCTTCAGCCAGGCAGGAAAAATGTCCCGTTCCACGGTCGCCGTATAGCGTTTTCCTTCGAGGTTGACTTTTTCATGTTTCAAAAAATCGTCGACAAGCACCAGGTCGTAGAAACCTTCGTCATTTAGTTTTCGCACCAGGCAACTCCCAATAAAACCGGCCGCACCCGTAATGATAATCATAAGTTGAATTTAAAATGCATAACCCGGTTGTGACAAAGCAGGGACAAAAATATCGTTCGGCATGTTTCCTGAAATCCCAGTCCTTTTTGCCTTTTCGAACAAAGCTTCTACGGCTGCCCGTCCATCCGTACCCAGGTCCAGCGAATACTGGTTCACATAAAGCGCGATGTGTTTTCTCCGCACTTCTTCCTCCATTTCCTGCGCATGCCGTTTCACAAAAGCCGTACTGGCTGCAGGATGCCCGAGGGCAAAAGCGACACTTCGACGGATCACCCGGTCGACGGTTTGCTTTAATGATTCAGGCAGACTGCGCTTAATCGCAATGCAGCCCAGGGGAATCGGCAGGTTTGTTTCCGATTCCCACAAAGTCCCCAGGTCCGCAATTTTCTGAAGTCCTTTTTGCGCATAGGTAAACCGCCCTTCGTGAATGATTACGCCTGCATGAACTTCTCCGGATAAAACGGCATCCTCAATATCTGAAAACACCATCTCCTTCCGGATCTCCGCATCCGGAAAGAAAATGCTAAAAAGAAAATGCGCCGTCGTATGCTTGCCCGGAATGGCTACGGAAAGTCCGCGGCCACGGGAAGCTAAAAAAACAGAAGGATCGTCTTTACTTACCAGCAAAGGCCCTACACCTTTTCCCATCGCACCGCCGGCATTTAAAACCTGGTATTGATCCAGGACAGAAAAACAAGCGGCAAAGCTGACTTTCGAAATGGACAATTTTCCCAACAGGGATTTTTTGTTCAACGACTCAACCTCTTCAATCACCGGTTCGAACAACAGTCCTTCCGTATCGATCTTCCGATGCACGAGGGCATCAAAAATAAATGTATCGTTCGGGCAGGGAGAAAAGCCCAGCGTAAGTTTCTTGTTTTTTACGAAGAGACCGGAATCAGCCATGTTCGGTATATTCCATTTCGTTCAGCAAAAGTAACACAACACGCCGCAGGTTTTCCAGGGGCAGCGGAATATTCCATGCATTCCGGTTGCGCTTTTCTACCCGGTTGGAAATGGCACGGAGCTGGAGGAAAGGAATTTTCTCCATCTGGCAAACATAAAATACAGCCGCGCCTTCCATGCTTTCCACGTCAGGCTGGTATTTCTGCACGGTACGTAAAATGCTCTTTTCATTTCCGTGCACGGTATTCACCGTGACCCCTTTTACTTTTTTGAGCTTGCTTAACGACGGGAAATGGGTGGCATATTCGCTTTTCAGCTTGCCGTTCCAGAATGGAAACTCATCCTCCTTCATCAAACCCAGTTCAAAGGCGGAAATAAATTTCCTGTCGTCTTCGGCGCCAAGATCTCCGAAGGTTTCACTGACAACATTCACCACTTCCCCCGTCTGGATCTCATCCCGGAAACTCCCGGCCAGTCCGATGTTCATGACGAGATCGTACCGGTTTTTAGTAAGCTTGCGGGTCAGGGAATAGGCGGTGGCCGTTGCCCCGACACCGGTAACCAGAACTTCAATATGGTGAACTGTTTGCTTCAGTTCTTCCCGCAACCCCTGCACTTCGCCTGCAGTGGCAGCAACCAGCAGTATTTTCATAGGATCGTGCAAATTACCAAAATCTCTAAGAAATTGAATTATCTTTGATCTTTTTAAAGCGAAAAATGATTTATATTACAAGGAAAGAAACCTTCAGCGCAGCCCACAGGCTTTCCCGGGCCGATTGGCCGGATGAACAAAACCGTGAAGTTTTCGGCAAATGCTCCAATCCGAACTGGCATGGCCATAATTATGAGCTCTACGTCACGGTGAAAGGCGAAGTAAGCCAGGAAAACGGCTTCGTTGCCAACCTGTCGGAAGTCAGTGCTGTAATTAAAACCTACGTACTGGATAAAGTAGATCATCGCAACCTGAACCTGGATGTCGATTTCATGCAGGGCAAATACACCTCCACGGAAGTGCTTGCCATTGAAATCTGGAAGCAACTTGAAAAACCGATCCGCGACCTGGGATGCTCGTTGCATGGAGTGAAGATCCGGGAAACCGCTAAGAATTTTGTTGAATATTTCGGAAATTAGCCCGGGATTAAAGTCCGCGATTGCCATAAATTTTACTGTCATGACGATTGATAAAAAAATGCTGGAAGAGAATGAGATGGATGGTTATGCCAAGATTGATCAATACAATCCGCAAATGGTGGAGAGTATTGCTTCTCACTATGCTGCCGTGCTCGACCTGGTAGGAGAAAAAAAAGACCGGGAAGGTTTGTTTAAAACTCCTGAACGGGCAGCCAAAGCCATGCAGTTCCTGACCCATGGTTACGATCTCGACCCGGCTGCCATTCTTAAGTCAGCAATGTTTAAAGACGATTACCGGCAGATGGTCATTGTGAAAGACATTGAAATTTATTCTTTGTGTGAGCACCATATGCTGCCTTTCTTTGGAAAAGCGCATGTGGCCTATATACCAAATGGCTGCATCGTTGGACTCAGCAAAATTCCACGCATCGTCGATGCCTTCGCCCGCCGCTTGCAGGTGCAGGAGCGACTCACCACAGAGATAAGGAATTGCATCCAGGAGACGCTCAACCCACTGGGAGTAGCGGTAGTTATTGAAGCCAAACACCTGTGCATGCTGATGCGGGGAGTTCAAAAACAGAACTCCGTAGCGACTACCTCGGCTTTTACCGGTGAGTTTGAGAACGAAAAGACGCGTGGAGAATTTATACGACTTATTTCTGCCAAACTTGCCTGATTTGTAACTTTGGCACCTGATTTGCAGTTTTATCAAAAAATCAAATAAAAGAATGGACAATCAAAATTGGAATTTATCTTCTTCCCAGCAAGAAGTACAGTCGCAGGTTCAACCTGTCGCAAAAACTTTTCTTTCCAGCGTATTTTCATGGATGGGCATTGCCCTGGCTGTTTCCGCCGTCACGGCTTATGTGTTTGGAACAGACATGAGTTATATGCAATACCTCCTGAACCCCGAAACAGGCAAACTGTCGGCCTTAGGATATATTGTCATGTTTGCACCAATTGGATTTGTCCTCTTAATGGGTTTTGGCTTTAACCGCCTGTCGTCAACTGCGCTGATTGCCTTGTTTATGGTGTATTCGGTAATCATGGGCATGAGCCTTAGTTTTATCTTCCTGGCTTATACGGCAGGTTCGATCTACTCCGTTTTCATTGCCTCGGCCGGCATGTTCGGACTGATGGCATTAGTGGGTTATACCACGAAAACGGATCTTACCAAGTTGGGCAGCATCCTCTTTATGGGTCTGATCGGTATTGTAATTGCCGGGCTGGTGAATCTATTTTTACGCAGCGACGGCATGAGTTACATCATCAGTTTCCTGGCAGTAATCATCTTCACCGGGCTCACGGCTTACGATGTTCAGAAGCTGAAAAATATCGGTGCGGGAGTTGAATATGGCACAGAAAATACAGCCAAGCTATCCATCATCGGAGCGCTTACGCTCTACCTTGATTTTATTAACCTCTTCCTGGCCCTCCTCAGGCTTTTCGGCGGACGCAGGGACTAACCAGATATTTCAGCATTAAAAAGGCCTCTTAAAAAAGAGGCTTTTTTTTGGACTATTTCCAAAAACTATCCTGCAAAAAAAATGCTGTCCTTCTTTGAAGAACAGCATCCTGTTAACTATCTGAAAAGGAGTTATTTCCTCCCTGTTTCGTCGGATACGGTAAGCTTTTTCCTACCCTTTTTTCTGCGGGCAGTCAGGACACGGCGGCCATTGGCAGTTGACATACGCTCACGAAAACCGTGTTTATTTTTTCTTTTCCTCTTCGAGGGTTGGTAGGTGCGCTTCATAATGCTGTAAAATTGAGGGCGCAAAGATAAAAATCAATTCCTTGATTACAAGCCTGCAACAACGAATTCTTGGATATTTATACGATAATTCTCTAAAAATCTCAGCATAAATGGCTTAAACCGGCAAATAGACAACCTTTTTAGTCTGAAAAAATTCCTCCTCAAAAAAATCAGACAGGTTAACCTGTACGGCTTTCCTGCCCGAGTCGGCTATCTCCTGATCCAGGTCGCCACCTTTAAGACATAGAATTCCATTGGCCATCGCATGCTGCATTTTCGAACCGATCAGCGAATGCGTCCAATCCCAGATGCTTTTCAAAGGAGCAACGGCCCGGCTGACGACAAAATCAACCTGCTCATCCAATTCCTCTGCCCTTGCCTTGGAGGCCCGGACATTCTGAAGCTGCAAAGCGCCGGCTACTTCCTGCACCACCGTAATTTTTTTTCCAATGGAATCCACCAGGTGAAACCGGACATCGGGCATGAGGATGGCTAATGGTATGCCGGGAAAACCGCCGCCCGTGCCGGCATCCAGGATTTTCGTTCCCGCTTTAAAGCGAATTAGCTTGGCAATTGCCAGGGAGTGCAGGACATGATGCAGGTAAAACTGCTCCATGTCCTTCCGTGAAATGACATTTATCTTCGAATTCCAGTCTTCATAAAGAGGCTGCAACCGTGCAAACTTTTCTACCTGACCGGAAGAAAGATCAGGAAAATATTTCAGGATGATTTGATAGTCGGAGGCCATGGAAAAGATGCAAGGCGGAAGTTACAGGAGAAAAGTCAAAAGGCAAAAGGCAAAAGGCAAAAGTTAAAAGTCAAAAGTCAAAAGGCAAAAGGCAAAAGGCAAAAGTTAAAAGGCAGAGGACAGAGGACAGATGACAGATGGCAGAAGAAATCGCTGGCAAATTAACTAACTATGGAGTAGAATCCTGAATGCTAACTGGAAACTACTTACCGTGAACCGTGAACTGTGAACTGTCGACTACTAGATATGTCCTTCCTTGCTTTTAAGAATCTGGTACAGGAATTCGCGTGCGCGGAAAAGCTGCGCTTTGACGGTGCCCAACGGCAATTGCAGTTCGTCGGCAATTTCTTCATACGACCGTTCCTGGAAATACCGGAGCTCTACCAGCCGTTTGTAGCGAGGTTTTAGTTTTTCCACCACATCGCGCATCAAGACGGCCTTTTGCTTTTTAATCATCTTCTCTTCCGGATCCAGCAAGGGCGATTTGATTTCAAACTGCATTTCGTCCCCGCTTTCACTCTCAATACCTTTATCAATGGAAAAGGTCATTTTACGTTTCCTGCGGATAAAGTCGATGCAGTTATTGGTAGCGATCTTAAACAACCAGGTGCTGAACGCATAATCCGGCGTGTACTGGTGAAGGTTTTTAAACGCTTTCCCGAAAGCTTCAATGGTCAGATCATCGGCATCGTCGCGGTTATTCACCATTTTCAAAAGCATAAAATAAATAGAGTCCTTGTAACGCGACATCAATTCGGCATAGGCCTTTTGGTCGCCTTGCTCCACCGCGAGGCAAACCAGTTTAAAGTCAGCCTGTGCCTTTTCGGAGAGATTGGGATTTACTTCCATAATTTTTGTTTTCTGAATAGGTTTGCAATGAAGAAGGTAGTGTGAATGATCAGTAAGAAGGGTTCAAGCAAGGGAAAGAACCAGAGCACGTCTTTTTCCTGCAATTTGCGTGCGGAAGAAAAAAGGATGCCGATTTTAATCAGCAGCAAGGTTCCGTAAATGCCGGCCAGCACTTTCCAGTTAAATCCCATCCCCAGTAATGCAAAGAACGAGATGAGAAACAGGAAATTGAATAAGGGCTGTATAAAGAGCAGCGCTTTATGCCTGCCCTGGTAGTATTTGCCCGTACTTGTATGGCGCAATTTCTGGGTATACCATTCGCCGAAAGATTTTTTCGCATCCGAATAGGTGAAAGCGGCCGGGGTAACCTGGATCCCTGTATTGGTGGCCGTGGCATTTTCGTTTACAAACAAGTCATCGTCACCGGAAGCGACGTGGTTGTGTTTGGCAAAGCCTTTCACGCGGAAGAACAGCGATTTTTTATACGCCAGGTTACGCCCTACTCCCATGTACGGGCTTTTCATCAGGGCAAACGAAAAATACTGCACGGCCACCATCATTGCATCCAGGCGGATGAGCTTGTTCAGGAGTCCGTTTTCCTTATGAAAGGCGCCATATCCCAGCACGAATTCCGTAGACGGCGCGAATTGACTTTGCATCTGCGCGAGCCAGTTCTTCCCTGCCGGCATGCAATCAGCATCCGACAGGAGCAACCATTCGTATTTTGCAGCTTTAATTCCCAATGTCAGCGCGAATTTTTTTCCATGCCGATAGCGTTCTTGTTCTTTGAGGCTTACTACACGCAGGTGACTGTATTTTTTTTGCATCTCTTCCAGGAAAGGCCCTGTCTCATCCCAGGAGCAGTCGTCAACCACCACCACTTCGTATTCGGGATAGGCCTGCTCCAGGAACAGGTGAAGGTATTTGGTGAGATTAGCCAGCTCATTTTTGGCACACAGGATCACAGAAACCGGTTTGGATTCATGCGTACCTGCCGGTTGGTGATAAACGGCAAACCGGATATATACTGCCAGGTAGTAAATGGCCTGGATAAGTAAGGAAACGGAAAGAACGATTAAAAGCAGAATAATTATTTTCTCATGAACCGATTGCATGCCCTGTCTTCATCTTTTAGATAGTATACCAGCTATTGCAACAAATGTATAAGCAATGCTCCACGCAAAAAGCATGTGATTCGTGAGATATTAACGAAGGAATGTTTATTACGCCGGCTTATTCCGGCGCTGTATTACAAAGGCAAAAAGAAAAAAACAGGTGTGTTAAACCAGGCTTTATCGCTTGCGTTTGTTGTGCGGGCGCTTGTTATTCCGGCTCTGCGTAACATTCTTACGCTGTCCCGCATTCGACATGGCAATGAGTTGCTGGGTATCATTCAGCTTCTCCGCATCGCCCAGTTTCAGCTTATTCTGTGACAACTGGTGGAGATGATCGAAAATAGTGGTGTCGTCTACGCTGTCCTTATTCCAGGTGAGGTAGGACATTTTCATGAAGTTGGCCAGCGAACGGGTGATTTGTTCACGGTTCTGGCTGTCTTCCAATTCGGCGATCCTTGCCACCATCACCTCCATATTCTTGCCGTAAAACTTATACCGGATTTTATTGCTAGGATATGGAACGCGCTGCGGCTTCACCACCATGGTATCCCTGGAAGGGATAGGGTATGGAGAATCCACGTCGAGCTTAAAATCGGACATGATAAAAAGATGGTCCCAGAGTTTATGTTTGAAATCCACGATATCGCGGAGATGCGGGTTCAGGTAACCCATGACAGCCACAATGGCCCGGGCGGCACGGTTACGTTCTTCCTTGTCGCCGATGGTAATGGCATGTTCAATCATTTTCTGAATGTTCCTGCCGTACTCGGATATGATCAGCTTGTTACGGCCTGAATTGTATTCCATGGTAAAAGATTTGGAGAGCCCCGAAGGTACGAAAAATTTGAGAATTTGGAAATTTGAGAATTTGAGAATTAGTTGATTAGATAACCAAATGATCAGGGCTTACGTGTTACATCCTCTGCCCTCTGTTTTCCGCCTTCTATTCGTAGAATCGCAGATTCGTAGATTCGTACAGATTCGTATTCGTAGCTCCCTACCCAAGTATCTTGAGTTTCGCAAATTTCAGCAGGAGCTGTTTGTTTCCCAGCCCGTTGAAAAAGATGGTCGCCTTCAGGTCGGGGGCTGTGCCTTCTACGAGCAGCACTTTGCCGACGCCGAAACGCTGGTGTTCCACCTCCATACCGGTCTGTATCTGGCTGGTGTCGTCACCCGCAAAATTGCTGACGCCTGCGGAATTCACCTTTTTAAATCCCGGTGGCGCTACGGCCTTTGTAGCGGAAGCCGGTTTGCTTTTCGTCACGCCGGGGGTCCATCGTTTTTCGGAGAACTCACGGTCGAACACAAAGGTCTCCCTGGTTTTTGATCCGCTGACTTCCTCCAAAAAGTCTGATTCGATTTCTTCCAAAAACCGGCTGGGCTCGCAGTTGATCAGGTTACCCCACTTGTACCGGGTATTTGCATAAGAAATCGTAAGCTGGTGCCTCGCGCGGGTAATGGCAACATAAAAAAGTCTTCGCTCTTCCTCCAGGTCTTCCCGTGAATTGATGGAAAGCTGAGAAGGGAAAAGATTTTCTTCCAGTCCCACGACATAGACAGCCGGAAACTCAAGTCCCTTGGCCGCGTGAATGGTCATCAGCGAAACGGTATCGCCGTTCTTATTTTCTTCGTCGTCGGCATCGGTAAGCAGGGAAATATCCTGCATGAACATGTCGAGGGTCCGAACGGTGGAATCGCTGAAAACATCTTCATCGCCCTGCGGGGTAATGCTCCTCCCTGTCTCCGTGAATTCTTTGATCCCGTTTAACAATTCCTGGATATTTTCATAGCGGCTGAGTCCTTCCGGCGTCTTATCGGTATAGAGTTCCCGCAGCATGCCTGTCGAGGAAGCGATATGGCTGGCCAGGTCATACGCATTGTCGGTTTTCAGCTTAACCTGGAAGCTCCGTATCATCGTCACGAAATCATTCACACGGGCCACGGTTCCCGAATTCAGCCCGGCGGAATCCTGCAGCAGGTTGCTGACCACGGTCCAGATGCTTTGTTCCTTTTCTGCTGCGGCCACGGTCAGTCTTTCAATCGTCGTTTTCCCTATGCCGCGTACGGGAACATTCACAATACGTTTGAAAGCTTCTTCATCGTCGGGGTTGATGGTCAGCCTGAAATAGGCCAGCAAATCCTTAATTTCTTTACGCTTGTAAAAAGAAAGCCCGCCGTAAATACGGTAGGGTATATTCATTTTACGCAACGCTTCTTCCATGGCCCGGCTTTGCGCATTCGTACGGTAAAGAATCGCAAAATCCTTGTTATGCCATTGCTTGTTGATCTTGGATTCAAAAATGGACTGCACCACCTGCACGCCTTCTTCGTTGTCGCTGAGCGTGCGAATGAGTTTTATCCTGTCGCCCGTATCGTTTTGAGTCCATACTTCCTTTTTAATCTGCTTCTCGTTACGGGCAATGACGCCATTGGCTGCCGCTACAATGTTCTTCGTGGAACGGTAATTCTGTTCGAGCTTAAAAACTTTCAGGTCGGGATAATCTTTTTCAAAAGACAAGATGTTCTGGATATTCGCACCGCGAAAAGCATAGATACTCTGGGCATCGTCACCAACGACGCAGATATTCTCAAAAGCGGCGGCCAGTTTCCGGATAATCATGTACTGCGCATAGTTCGTATCCTGGAACTCATCCACGAGGATGTACCTGAATTTATGCTGGTATTTATAGAGTATTTCGGGCGATTTGCTCAGCAGCACATACATATTATATAGCAAGTCATCGAAGTCCATACCCGACGCCTTGAAACACCTTTTCACGTACAATTCAAAAAGCATTCCCATCTTGGGTTTGCCGCGCGTGTAGTCTTCGTTCACGAAGTCGGCATGGTCCTGGTAATCGCGCCAGGAATAGAGGTTGTTTTTCGCTGCCGAGATCCGGCTCAGCACCAGGTCGGGCTTGTACACTTTATCGTCGAGACCTTGCTCCCGGAGAATGTCACGCATCAGGCTGCGCGCATCGTCGGTATCGTAGATGGTAAAATTGGAAGGGTATCCCAGGGCATGGCCTTCGATGCGAAGAATTTTCGCGAACACGGCATGAAAAGTTCCCATCCACAAGTTGCGGGCCTCGCCTCCGGCAATGTGTTCGATACGCTCGCGCATTTCCTTCGCCGCTTTGTTGGTAAAGGTCAGGGCCAGGATATTGAATGCATCCACCTTCATCCGCAACAGGTGCGCCACCCGGTACGTAAGCACACGCGTTTTCCCGGATCCTGCACCGGCAATAATCATCACGGGTCCTTCAGTATGTATAACAGCGGCGCGCTGCGCTTCGTTCAGTTCTTGCAAATAGGTGTCCTGCATGGAATAAAGTTCGTTCACAAAAATAGCGAAGTTAATTAGCTAATTAGCCAATGTGATAATGTGATAATGTGATAATGTGATAATTAGCCAATTAGCTAATGAAGCTTTGCTCTGTGTACTAAAAGCGCTTGTCTAATTGTGTTCATTGTCTAATTGTGTTCATTGGCTAATTGCGTTCATTGGCTAATTGGCTAATTGGCTAATTGGCTATCTTCACCACCGTGAAAAAAATCCTGCATCGAACCAGCCTTATTCTCCTCATCCCACTGCTGTTAGCCGGCTGCGGGAACGGCAGCCCGGGAAACGGCAGGAAGCGTGTCGGCTTTCTCGACCTCCTTACCGATGAAACGCTGAGCCAGGCTAAAAAAGGATTTTTCGTTGCGCTGAAAGATAAAGGCTACAGCGTCCAGGACAAAAACCTGGAAATAGTTTACCGCAACGCGCAGGGTGACCAGCCGACGCTGGGACAGGCCTGCGATTACCTCGTATACTCCGGCGTGGATCTCATCGCTACCTGCCCTACGCTGGCAACCATAACAGCCATCCAGAAAACCAAGGACATCCCTGTGTTCATGCTGGTATCCCCGAAACCGGAGCTGGCGGGACTGGTTAATTCGAAGGGTGAAGCACCTGCCAACCTGCTGGGCGTATTTGAAACACTGGACTACCTGGATACATCGGTAATACTCATCCGCAACATACTTCCCAATATTAAGAAGATGGGCACAGTTTACAACCAGGCTGAACCTCAGTCGGTATCGGCACTTGGCCATATTGAAGAACGGTGCCGCGAGCTAGGCATTGAGCTGGTTAAGCTGCCTGTGAATAATTCAAACGAAACTCAGTTGGTTACGGAAGCGCTGCTAAGTAAAGGCATTGACGCTTTTTTTGCGCTGCCTGACAACATCGTTTTCTCCTCCATGGAAATAATAGTGAAAAGCTGCGACCGTGCAGGCGTTCCGGTATTTACCTCGGAAGAAGGCCTTGTAAAGCGGGGAGCGGTGGCTGCATTCGGCGCCGACATGTACCAGTGGGGCTATCAGTGCGGCCTCCAGGCGGCCCGATACCTTTCCGGTGAGAAAAGTTTACAACCTGAACTGGTGAAAATTCGAAGGAAGGTCTACAATGCCGAAAAAGCGAAAGTTTTTAATTTGGCATTCGACTCCCTTTTCACAGCCGTTCAATAGTACGGGCAGCAAGAATTCTTTCTCCCTACTCCCTACTCCCTTCTCTTTGCTTTAAACTTATTTCAGGTTATGGTATACAGCCTGCACATCATCGTCTTCTTCAAACTTGTCGATGAGCTCAAGCAATTCGTCAGCCTGGGCTTCCGATACTTCGGAAAAGGATGTGGGAATCCGTTCCAGGCCGGCTTTCTTCACAGGAATTTTCCGGTCTTCCAGCGCTTTTTGCATTTTTCCGTAATCACTGAAAGCCGTATAAATAATGATCTGGTCTTCATCAACCTCCAGGCTTTCCAGTCCGTGATCAATCAGTTCAAGTTCCAGCTCTTCCGGGTTCGACGCCGGCGTTTTCTCCAGGCGGAATACGCCTTTACGTTCAAACAAAAAATCCAGGGAACCCGTCTTTCCCAGTGTTCCGTTGCCGCGGCTGAAATACATGCGGATGTTGGCAACCGTTCGTGTCGGGTTGTCGCTGGCACATTCCACCACAATGGGTACGCCGTAGGGTCCATAGCCTTCGTACACGATTTCCTCGAAATTACCCGCTTCCTTGGAGGAAGCTTTTTTAATTGCATTTTCAATCCTGTCCTTGGGCATATTCACGCCCCTGCCGTTTTGTATGGCAGCGCGAAGACGCGGATTGTTATCCGGCTCAGGACCTCCCTGCTTCACGGCAATGGCAATTTCTTTACCGATGCGGGTAAAGGCTTTTGCCATTTTATCATACCTGGCAAACATCTTGTGTTTGCGTTTTTCAAATACGCGACCCATATGGAAATAATAAATTAAGTAGGCTAAATTTTAGTTGATTGGAGGCGCAAATTTATTTTATTTTTCGGGTTGTTCAACGATTATAAAAAAAGCCCCTCTTCCGGGAAGGGGGGCTTTTCATTGATTTCAGGTTGTTTATTCCTCTGAATCATTATCTTCTGAATCGGCTTTGGCATGCGTATCGCTGCCGGGTTTGCCGATCACCTTATAGTTCCCCTCTCCCTTTAAAATGGCTGAATACAGGTTTTTATCATTCAGCACTTCCACGGCACGGGCGATTTCCTTATCGTATTTAAATCCGGATTCGATACGTCCCTTCTGGTAGTAATACCTGGAGACAATTTCATTTTCAAGCAGTTCTTTGATTTCTTCGCGGTGATTCTTTATATCCTGGCTTTTATCTGCCAGCAATTTGTTTTTCAGCGCTTCGTATTCAGGCTTAATGGCGGCAAAATTCTTTTCTTTTTCTGCCGTCTTTTTTAGCTCTTCCAGGGTGCGCTCTGTGTTGTCGGTATACTCGTACTTCCTGCCATCGACAAATTTTACAAATTCTTCGTATTCGGCTTCCGAAAGCCTGAAATCCTTGGCCGGCGCGATCGACGGATGCTTTTTATAAAATTCACCGGCATAGTCGTAATAGATATAATTGGCGCCGAGGGCAATGCTAACGTTACTGTAATTCCTTTTTTCATGGTAGATATCGGGGAATATTCCGCTGCCGTCGTATACCTGGCGCCCGTTACGCGTTTTGTATTCGCTGATCAGGGAATCGGCAACACGTGCCACGCTGCCATCGGCATTGCGGTGCGTATAATCCAGCGCCTGGATGCAACGGCCGCTGGGCGTGTAGTATTTGGCAATGGTAACTTTCAGGAGTGTATTGTAGGAAAGGTTGTACGTCTGTTGTACGAGCCCTTTACCAAAGGTACGCTGGCCAATGATGACGCCGCGGTCCAATTCCTGCATGGCGCCGGTAACAATTTCCGAAGCCGATGCCGATCCGCGGTCCACCAGGACTACGACGGGAACATCTCTATCGACAGGTTCTTTTTGGGCCAGGTATTCCTGGTTCATCTCCCGGATCTTCCCTTTCTGCGTAACGATCTTCTGTCCCTGTTCCACAAATAGATTCACGATTTCAACGGCATCTTTAAGCAAGCCGCCGCCATTGCCACGAAGGTCCAGGATCACCTGCTTCATGCCGGGATTTTGCTTGAGCGAAGTCAGGGCCGATCGCACTTCGTCGGCGGAATTCTCCAAAAACTGGTTCAGCTTGATGTAGCCTGTATTTTCGTTGATCATTCCGAAATACGGAACGTTGGGGAATTTAATTTCGTCGCGGACGATCTGCTTTTCAATTGGCGCAGGCTGGCCTTCCCGCTGGATAGTCATTTTAAGCGGCGTACCTTTTTGCCCTTTCAGCAGGGAACTAACATCATCCACTTTCCGGTCTTTCACCGCCGTGCCGTTTACGGAGAGGATCCGGTCACCCACCTGCAAGCCGGATTTCTGAGCCGGGAAACCTTCGTAAACTTCCGAGATAATAATGGCGCCGTCACGCTGCATGACTAAGGCCCCGATGCCGCCGTATTCGGCCGAGATGTGCGTCATCCTGTAGTCTTCGATGTCTGATTCCGGAATATAGACCGTATAAGGGTCCAGCGATTTGAGCATGCCGTCCATGCCCTTTTTCATCAGTTCGCCGGGTTGAATGCTGTCCACGTAATACATGTTGACATCCCGGAAAAGGGTGGTGAAGATGTCAAGGTTCTTGGATACTTCGAAATATGAATCCGAAACGAAACTAAAGGATACAACGGCTGCGACCGTCACGCAGGCAAGAGCAATTTTAAGTCTTTGCTTGCGGATAAATTCTCTGAGTTGCATGAATGAAGTGTTGAATTGAAATAGCGTACAAAGATAGGTATACTGCTTAAACTAATAAAGGTTGGATTTCGTGTAGCCGCGGAGTGTTAAAAAGTATTAAAATAATCCGGGGATCAATCCGAGCAAAAATTCTATGCCCAGGGCAGCCAGCACGATGACGAGCAGGATGATAAACAATACCACGGAAGGGCGTTTTAAATTCGGTTGCGGATCCTCGCTTTCCATTTCCATGTTAGCCCTGTCCGGACCAGCCCATCCGGCCGGCCAGGGAAGTGATGTGGGCATGATGATGCCGGCAGTGCCAGGCATACATAGCCAGCACATTGGTTAGCTTCCATACCTTCCCCGACTCCGGGTGTAAATAGGTTTTTTGCCAATCGCCGGGTTTCAACCCGCGGAGAAAAAACGTCCAACGCTTATGAAGGGCTTCAAGAAAATCCAGGGAGAGGTTTACCGGCCCGAGTTTGCCGTCTGTCAATTCAGCCCAACGGTCTTCGAAATATGGTTTAATGGTTGGATTGGATTCCGTGACAGCCAGCTTGAACCGGATGTAGCTGTTCACGTGACTGTCTACAAGGTGATGAACAACCTGCCTCACCGTCCATCCGCCTTCCCGGTACGGCGTATCCAGCTGCTCGTCGCTCATGCCTTTTACGGTGGATCGCAACCGGGCAGGAAATTCTTCCAGGATTTGGATCCACGCTTCCACCTGTTCGGGAGTGGATTCGACAGGATCCATAAAATCACCGATTGGGTATCTCAGGTCGGTAAGAGTTGGCGTCTGGCTCATTGCTTTTAATTTAAGGTGGCGGAATTCGGTCTGCAGGAAAAGCAGGGGTTGACGATGCCTTCAAATGTAAAGAGAAAACTCTGAAATGTATATTTTTACCCGATGAGAAAAATCCGGTTCCAAAAATACGCGTCCTTCTTTTTTATTTTCCTTTTTATTTCCTGTTCTGTCAAGAAGAAGGTGGACCTGATCATTTACGACGGGGTGATTTACACCGTTGACAGCGCATTTACAGTGAAAGAAGCGATGGCGGTAAGCAAAGGCCGGATTGAAGCGGTGGGTACCACGCAACAAATACTTGCCGCTTACGATGCACCGGTTAAAAAAGACCTGGACGGCCTGACTGTTGTTCCCGGCTTTATCGATGCACACTGTCATTTTTATTACTACGGATGCCTCCTTCAAAAAGCGGATTTTACCGGAACCAAATCCTTTGACGAAGTATTGGAGCGGTTGATCGCATTCAGTAAAACCAACAAATCCCCCTGGCTTGAAGGCCGGGGCTGGGATCAGAATGACTGGGAAATCAACGAGTACCCGACGCGCCGGAAGCTGGACAGCTTATTCCCCGACACCCCTGTCTATTTAAGCCGCGTGGATGGCCACGCTGCGCTATGCAATGAAGCGGCTTTACGTTTGGCCGGCCTGGCACCGGCCAGCGCAATCCCCGGGGGAAAGATCGTTGTGGAAAATGGCCGTCTGACGGGAATTCTTATTGACAATGCCGCCACACTGGTTTACAACCTGATGCCCGCCGCCAGCGAATCCCTGAACAGGCATTCCGTACTTGCTGCACAGGAAAATTGCTTTGCGGCCGGCCTGACAACCGTTTGCGATGCGGGATTGGGCAAGGACACCATCTTTCTCCTCGACAAAATGCAACAGGAAGGTTTGCTGAAGATGCGCATCTATGCCATGATAACCGATGCCGATGAAAACCTGCGATACTACCTGGAAAAGGGTCCTTACAAAACGGAAAGAATGGACGTGCAATCCGTTAAATTGTACGCCGACGGGGCGCTGGGCTCCCGCGGCGCCTGTTTGCTGGAGTCGTATGCCGATGCGCCCGGCAAGGGTTTCCTGCTATGGGATACAGCGCACATGAATTTGCTGGCTCAAAAAGCCTATGCACATGGTTTCCAGTTAAACACCCATGGCATTGGTGATTCGGCCATCCGGACTGTCTTGAAAATCTATGCCTCCGCCCTGAAAGGAAAGAACGACAGGCGCTGGCGGATCGAACATTGCCAGGTTGTACATCCTGCCGACCTGCCCCTGTTCGGAGACTACGATGTGATTCCTTCCGTACAACCTACCCATGCTACTTCCGACATGTATTGGGCGGAAGAAAGGCTGGGCAAAGACCGGATCAAGGAAGCCTATGCCTATGAAGATTTAAGAAATGCGGCAGGCGGCCGTATTGCCTTCGGTACCGATTTCCCGGTGGAAGGCATCAACCCGTTATTGACTTACTACGCAGCCGTGGCGCGCCAGGATCTGAAGGGTTTTCCGCCCGGAGGTTTCCTGGCGTCGAATAAAACCAGCCGGGAAAATACGCTCCGGGCTATGACATCCTGGGCGGCTTATGCCTGCTTTGGCGAAAAAGAAAAAGGCAGCCTGGAGGTTGGGAAATATGCCGACTTCGTAATCCTGGATAAGGACCTGATGAAAGCCCCGGCGGCTGATCTCCCGCGAACGCAGGTTCTCTCAACCTATCTGAACGGAGAAAATGTCTTTAATAAATAACAAATAAGGGATATGACCTGTTCTGAACTATTTTTTCCGGGTTGAATTATTGAATTGCTTTTTTATTAATATTGTTAGTGCAAATCTAAACCCCATACCTATGAAAAAAAATCTACTCCTAATCAACCTGTTTGTTTGCCTTACCCTTGCTTCATTCGGCCAGTTAATTTTGGATCATGGCCCGCTTGTAAATCAACCCGGCCTGGGCTCGGGTGGAGCAGATGTTTCGGCGCTTCACAACAACCTGAACACGTTTGGCTTCAATCAATCCCTGTTAAATAGTTTTCGCATTGCCGATTCATTTACGGTCGGAACAAACGACACCTGGACCATTGATTCCATTATTATCTTTTCCTACCAGTCTTTCTCCGGAAATACGTCTACATCCGTAGCGGCAAATTGCGCGGTGTATAACGGATCACCGATGGCCGGCGGGACGATCATCCTGGGCGATGAAACCACCAACATCTTAAGCAACACCTATTTCTCCGGTATTTACCGCACCACGGCAACTACATTTGGGAATACAGACAGGCCCATCATGCGAAATAAACTTGTTCCGGGTTCTACCTGGACATTAAACGGCGGTACCTACTGGATCTCCTGGCAGGTGGATGGCAGCACAGCCTTCAGCGGTCCCTGGTGTCCTCCTATCACCTTCCCTGTAGTAACGATTACCGGCAATGCCCTTCGCGGACAAGCAGGTGTCTGGTCGGCTATTATTGATACCTGCCTGGCCGGCACAGCCGATGATGCTCCGCAAGGTTTTCCATTTGAGATTTATGGTTCTGTAGTAACAGGCACGCATACACTGGCTAATGATGTCCAGGTTTCTTTTTATCCGAACCCGATGCATACTTCCTCCGATATCCGGATTTCCGGGTTGGATCGCCTGGGAATGAACCACAGCGGAACACGATTCCTGGTTTATGACGCCTATGGCCGGCTTGTTTTCAAAAAAGACGATGTCACCGAAGCAGGATTTACACTGAACCGTTCCGGGTTAAGCAGCGGCGTATATACCTATGAATTGCTGAGCGACAACCAGCGCATTAAAGTGGATAAGTTTATTATTCAATAAATACCCTTCGGGTAAAAAAAGCCGCCATGTCACCGCGGGGTTGAAACCCGGGCTCACATGGCGGCTTTTTTATGGATACCTTATTTGTGCATTCCGCTTTTCGGATCGCGGCAACATTCCGGGAGTCGTTGCATCGCTTTGGGATCGGCTTTCAGGCTGTCGGCATCGTAACCGACCTTCGTCAGTGCCAACCGGATCTTTTGCTCATCGGTTTTTGCCGCATTATACCCGACCGTAACGATGTTGGAATCCAGGTCCAGTTTTACGGACTTCACTCCTTTTTCGAATGACAGGTCATGCTCAATCGTCTTCTTGCACATTTCACAGACCGCGGAAGTTTTGATCTTTACTTCTGCCATAGTTGCCTGTGCAGGCAAGTCGATCGTTGCCGCTGCCAGGAAAAATAACAGGATATATTTTTTCATGGTGCTTGGGATTTGAAGGTTGTATTATTTGATCTGGTACCGGAGCCCTGCATAGATGCGTATTCCATCGACAGGTCCCCATACGTTGGTCGCGTCAAAGGCGGGGCTGAAAGGCGCAGAAGCAGCTATGATGGGATGTTCCTGGGTAAAGTCGAACGTGTTTTCAGTGCCTCCGTACAATTCGAAATAACGGAACACTTTCGTGACCTGGAAATTAAGCAGGGAATACGAAGGCGACTGGTCGGGAAACTTTCCAAACTCCGGATCCGTGGTGGTAACGGCCAGCTGCTGTACGCCGATCCAATTCCAGGTGCCGTCAAATTTCCAGTGTTCGTTCGCTGTCGTATAGCCGACGTTAAACAGCATGCGTTCCCTGGGAATCTGTGGTTTGGTCCGAAGCGTGCCGTTGTACGTTGCTTTCACGTCGTCGTATTTATATGCCAGCCGAAGGTCCAGTCCTTCGATCAATTCGTAGGACAGGGAAACCTGGAAACTGTTGGCATAGGACATTCCATCAAGGTTGTAAAAGAGAACGTTCAGCGAATCAGAATACCGGTCCACGATCAGCTGATTGGTAAAGTCTGTTCGGTAAAACTCCGCGCTGAATGTACCTTCTCTTTCCCGGTGAATAAATCCCTGGGTAAAACTGACGCCGTAGTTCCAGGCCACTTCGGGTTCTGCGGGGCTGTTTAGCGACAGGTATTTGGAACTGGCCAGGATGCCCAGGTTATCCGCGAAGAGATAGGGCTCGCGAAAACTTTTGCCCCCGCTGGCCCTCAGGATAGCCAGTTCCGTAAAGTTGTACTTCACGTGAAGCCGGGGCGTAAAGATAAATTCGTACTTGCTGTTGTAATCTTCCCTCATCCCGGCCACCGCTTTAAACTTGTCCAAGTAGGTATAGGTATATTCGGCAAACACGCCTGCAACCGATCGTGAACGAACCGATTCAATGGACTGATACATCTCGTTGAGGAGGTCGTAATGAAAACTAATTCCCGCTTTGTATTCATGATCCGTACTCCCCAGGATATTCTGGTAGATGCTCTGGTAATAAAGCGTTTTTTCCGTGGCATCGTATGATTTCAGGCCGATGCCGGCGTCCAGCTCGTGGTACTGAAAGCTGATAATATTTCCCAGGCTCTTCGCAGGATTATCCGGGAAAACAAGTCCGAGCTTGCCGAACACCTCCACGCGCTTGTTATAAACGTCTACGAGGAATACTTTATGATGGTCCACCTGGTCGTCGGGTTCCGAATGAATCTGCCCCCCATGCCGTTCATCGGCCAGGAATTTCAGCCCGAACTGGGACTCCAGTTTGTTCCCGCTGTGGTATTGCCAGCGGTTATACACATTGACTTGCTTCGTATGCGGAAGATCGTGAAAGCCATCGCCGTTATTATCCATCGTGCGATTCATATAATTTCCGTGCAGCATCAGGATGGAACTCCATTGATCATTCAGTACCTTCTTGAAAGCGGTATTCAGCTCCACGTTGCTGTTCGCTTCGCCGAAGAGATTCAGGTAGAAACGCGGGGTCTCCAGTTCCTGGGGCTTCTTAAACTCCACGTTCAGCTGGCCGCTGGTCGACTCATAGCCGTTCAGCACCGAACCGGTACCTTTCGTTACCTGGATGGATTCCATCCAGGGTCCGGGAATAAAAGTAAGCCCGTAGCTGGCTGCAATGCCCCGCATGTTCGGAATATTCTCAGTCATCAGCTGGGAGTATATGCCTGCCAGCCCCAGCATCTGGATTTCTTTCGCACCGGTCACGGCATCGGTGTATGCGACATTCACCGTGGGGTTTGTTTCAAAGCTTTCCGAAAGATTGCAGCAGGCGGCTTTTAATATTTCTTTCTCCGTAATCTTTTCGGAGTGGATCACGCTGAGTTTGGATATGCCCAGCGACTCCTGGTGTGACGTGATATTTACCTCTTTCAGTTCGATTGCTTTCTTCAGCCGCAGTTTCACAGGAACCCCGGGAACAGCCACGGCAGTATCGTTTTGAAAGCCTACATAACTCACGACCAGCCTGACCGGGTCCGGGTTCGTCACGGCGAGTGAGAATTTTCCATCTGCATCGGCAGACGTTGCGGAATCCGTTCCCGCAATATGCACGACGGCGCCGGGCAATGGCATTTCCATTTTCATGGATTCATCCCACGCCATCACCTGTCCGCTGAGGCCCTGGGCCTGTGATGCGACTGTTGCGCACAACAGCAGAAGGGACGTCGTTAAGACATTTTTAAATAAATTGAATTGCATGTGTTGATTCTTAATCGTGAATAAATAAAACAGCTATCCTCCTTCTCATGGAAGTAGGGTTCTTTTATCTATTCAAAATCAAACCAACAGGCGATGGATAGAAATCAGAAGGGTTTTGCCTCCCTGCAAAAGTGGGGGGCTGTGATCCGAAAAAACCTGCATCCCGTTATCCGTGGGTACGTTTAATATAAACTGTACAGGAACAGCACCGGTTAATACGACGGCATCTTGCGAAGGATGCTCCGGTACTGCGGAACTGATATCGATTTTATGAAAACTGAATTCCGTGACGCAGCATCTCGAGGCCAGTTGGTCTTCATCCGCAGGCAGTTTCTCACAGGAGTTATCCTTACCGCAGCATCCTGTATGTGAATACAGCGAAATGGTTTGTTGAGCGCTGGCCAGGCAGCGATGGGAAGCCAGAACAATTCCTGTTGTCGATACCAGGAAAGCCAGTGTCAGGAGGAGTACCAGGGATCTGTTTAAAAGGCTTTTCATCGCAGTTGCAAAATTAGTGAATATTATGAAAATCAGGTGAAAGCCGCTCTGAAAGCCTCAGAAAAAGCCAGGAACGCAATATGCCATCTTTTTAATACAAGGTAATCACGCTATTTTTTCTTAACTTGGCTGAACGAATGTATGAGCGAATCCTCTTTCCGTTTCCGGCATTTTACCATTCACCAGGATAAGTGCGCCATGAAGGTGGGAACCGATGCTGTCTTGCTTGGTTCCTGGATCCATCCGGGTGAAGCGAAACGCATCCTCGACATCGGCACAGGAACCGGTATCCTGGCACTCATGCTGGCGCAAAAATCACAGGCTATGATCGATGCCATCGACATCGATGAAAACGCATTTTTGCAGGCGCGGGACAATGCACGCATCTCACCCTGGTTTAACCGCGTAAGCGTCACGAATTCTTCCTTTCAGCAGTTTGCCGATCATACGCCACGCCAGTATGATCTGATAGTTACCAACCCACCGTATTTTCACGAAGCATCCAAACCCGCTGAAGAAGCGCGTGTCCAGGCCCGCCACTCTGACCTTCTCCCTTTCCCGGATTTAATTGACGGCGTAAAAAAAGTGCTTCTTCCACAGGGAAGATTCTGCATGATACTGCCGCTGAAAGAAGGAATGGAATTTATGGACCTGGCCCAGGGGAGAGGACTTTTTTGTCACCACCTCTTACGTGTAAAGACCCGTGCAGACAAACCGGCCAAAAGGATCCTGATGGAATTTGATTCCCATTACGGCCTCATCAGGGATGAGGAAATTATCATGCGCGAAGAGGATACCCGCTATTCCAAAGCGTACGAGGAACTCACCAGCGAATATTACATACGCTTAAAGTGAAAGGGAGACGGCATGGTGTTCTTCTTCGAAGAGGATCCCTGCATGCCTGAGTTCTTGAAGCACGGGCTCGTAAAGTTCCATACCGACAGGCACCACCACACCTTTTTTTACAAGGACGTTGTTTAAAAGCATCCGCGAGGCACTAGCTAACGGCAAACCCACGGTTTTTGCCATCGCCGTACGGACCGCGTCTTCCCCTTTTACCAAAAGCGAGGACAGGATTTCGAATTCATTGCTTTCGTTTGCATTCCGGTATTTAATACGATGCTGCATCACGATCATGTCTTTGTCTGTGGGCCGCAACTTCCACTTCGTCTCCAGGAGTTGTTGAAGTATTTGGGCCGGCGTGGCCTTTGCCATGCCGATATTTTCGCCGGATAAAATTCCTGTCCAACGGATCATCTCCATGATCTCATCCTCCGGATCCAGCTGCATGAAAGCGGCAAGATTCTCGTCGACCGTGCGGCCGGCTGAAGAAGGTAAAAAGGACTGTACCAAACCTGCATAGGTGAGATGGGCACTGTCTTCAACCGTGAATGTATCGTCCGTCAGGCCCAGCTGCACAAACACATTCCAGGCCTTGCAGAAATTTTCCTGCCGCAACGTTCCCCGTAACAAGGTTGGCACCTGGTCAAGGCCATAAATTTTCCTGTAAGCCAGCGAATCCCTGTTGGCATAACCGTCAAAATGCAATACTTCCGAAGTTCCTGAAGTGGAAGAACGAACAGCTATTTTTTCCGCAAGCTGAAATAACCGGTTGTAAGGAATGTATTGGTAACGACCGTTCTCGATATACCGCGCCGTGCCTTGCCCGGCGAGGATTACGTTTCGGGGATTCCAGCTGAACTTATAACCCCAGGGATTGTCATTAGATTCAGGAGCGACAAGTCCGCCCGTGTACGATTTAAACGAAGTGATTGCTGCGCCATCTTTCCGTAGCCTGTCAATTAACTGCATGGCAGACATGTGGTCCAGGCCGGGGTCCAGCCCGCATTCGTTCAGCAAGGTGACGCCGCGTCGCAATGCCTCCTCGTGTAACTCCGTCATTTCCGGCGACACATAGGAAGCCGTTGCCAGGTTTACGCCCTGTTGTACGCAAAGCCTTGCCACATTACCGTGCAGGGATGCAGGCAGCAACGAAATAACCAGCGCCTTTCCCGAAATGGCCTCGCGCAATTGTGGTTCATCCTGGATGTCCAGTTGCATGGCATGCACTGCAGCGCCCGTCGCTTTTTCAGCCGCCGCTTCCAAAGATCGGTCTGCCACGGTGAGTTGCCAGTTTTCCTTTTCCGCATGTTGTGAAAAATAATCGATGAGCGCCGTTGAAGATTTTCCTGCACCCAATAATAATATAGTACGTTTCATAATCGAGTAAGATGGAAAGCGAAGGTAAAAGATCTACGAATACGAATCCCGATTTATCGGGACGAATCTACGAATGGGAAATTTGAGAATTTGAAAATTCTGTTTCCGGAACTTCCGTCCCCTGATCTCTCTCTTCTTACCTTAGTCATCTGTCCTCTGCCATCTGTCTTCTGTCTTCTGTCTTCTGTCTTCTGTCTTCTGTCTTCTGTCGCTTATTCGTAGATTCGTAAATTCGTAGATTCGTATAGATTCGTATTCGTAGATGAATCCGTACCTTCGCAACCATGCAGAAAATTACCATCGTAACCGGAATCCTGTTTGCAGGAACTGCCGTTATCCTCGGGGCATTTGGTGCGCATGCACTGAAGGCTAAACTCGATGCCGCACAACTCCAGGTTTTTGAAACGGCAGTCCGGTACCAGACGTATCATGCACTGGCCCTGATACTGGTCGGATTTTCCTTTGACAAACTTCACCCCTCCCTGGCAGCATGGACAGGCTGGCTGTTCCTTGCAGGCATCTTGTTTTTCTCCGGTTCACTTTACCTACTTTCCTGCAAGACGTTGGCCGGTATCGAACATTGGAAATTCCTGGGTCCGATCACACCTTTAGGCGGACTTTGCTTCATTTCGGGATGGGGCATGTTTCTTGCTTCTTACCTTAAAAAATAACTGCGTATGAAAATGAAATTCCTGATTCCAGTCTTGTTGTTATTTTGCGCCTGCGCCGGCACCGGAAAAACCGGGCAATCCGCTACGAATCCTTCTAAGGAGCAGCCTGCTTCCGAGACCAAGCCGGAAAGCCCTGTTAGTACGGAGCCCGGAACGGATAAAGATTCCAATGAAAAATCGAGCCAAAAGGCAGAGAATGAGCTCTATCGCGTAGTTGTTTCCTTTTATTCAAAAGGCGAAGGCATCGATGAAAAAGCACTCATTAACTTCAGTAATTTTCTCCAATACTTCCAGGAACAGTATAAAATAACGATTCCATTCCAAAAAACGCCCTGGGGGCGCGAAGGGGAAGTCGATTATTGCGTCGATCTGAAGAACCTGGATTTTGAAAAACAGAACCTGTTTTTACTCCAAACGCGGGAAATATTAATTCAATCACAACTAGTTCATATTGTGGAGAATGCGCCATGTAAGCACAAACAGTAAACGGTCTTTTTATTGCGCTATTTGACTTTTTTGGTTTACTTTGCTTTTTATTTAAAAAATACTAAAATAACATGAATGAATTTGGCTTAAAGGCGAAAGATGCTTCTATAGCAGATTTCGGTTTGAAACATGTAGCTGATGCATACTGGAACCTCACGCCGGCAGAACTGGTGGAAGAAACGATTATCCGGGGAGAAGGCATGCTGACAGATACCGGAGCGCTTGCTGTGGATACGGGCAAGTTTACCGGGCGTGCTCCAAAAGATAAGTTTATCGTGTACGACGACCTTACTGCGAATTCAGTATGGTGGGGAGATATCAATATCAAATTCAGCCCGGCTGATTTTGACAACCTCTATCAGCGTGTTTGTGCCTACCTGCAAGGCAAGACCATTTATGTGCGCGACAGCTATGCCTGCGCCGATCCGAAATACAGGCTCAACATCCGCGTGGTAACGGAAACTCCCTGGGCAAATCTTTTTGCGCACAACCTGTTCCTGCGACCTACCCGGGATGAAATCCTGCAAGCCAAAAAAGACTGGACCATCGTATGTGCTCCGGGCTTTAAAGCGAATCCCCAGATTGACAATACGCGTTCTGAAAATTTTGCCATCCTGAACTTTACGAAGAAAGTAATCCTGATCGGCGGAACCGGTTATACCGGCGAAATCAAAAAAGGAATTTTTACCGTTCTCAATTATGTCCTGCCCCACGAACAAAAAGTGCTGTCCATGCATTGCTCGGCCAACATCGGCCCGAATAAAGATACAGCCATCTTCTTCGGATTATCGGGAACCGGCAAGACAACCCTTTCGGCGGATCCCCTTCGCGGACTGATTGGTGACGACGAGCACGGATGGGCGGAGAATTCCGTATTTAATTTTGAGGGCGGTTGTTACGCGAAATGTGTGAACCTGACTCATGAAAAAGAACCGCAGATTTTTGATGCCATCCGCTTTGGAGCCCTCGTAGAAAACGTCGAGTTTCATGAAGGAACGACGACGGTCGATTACGACAATATCTCCAAGACAGAAAATACAAGGTGCGCCTACCCTATCCACCACATCAACAATGCCGTGGAACCATCGATGGCAACACCTCCGAAAAACATTTTCTTCCTGACAGCCGACGCCTTCGGTGTACTGCCCCCGATCAGCAAGCTGACTCCCGGGCAAGCCATGTATCATTTCATCTCCGGCTATACGGCAAAAGTGGCCGGCACGGAAGTTGGAATTACGGAACCGACGACTACCTTCTCCGCCTGCTTCGGAAAAGCATTCCTCCCGCTCCATCCGACACGGTATGCGGAGCTGCTGGGCGATAAGCTGAAAAAGAGCAAGGTGAATGTATGGCTTGTGAATACGGGTTGGTCCGGCGGTTCCTACGGTGTGGGTGCGCGCATCAAACTTTCCTATACGCGCGCCTTGATCACAGCCGCCCTCAACGGGGAACTGGACAAGGCAACGTATGAAACACTGCCTGTGTTTAATCTTTCCATGCCTACTTCCTGCCCGAACGTTCCGGCAGAAATCCTGAACCCGCGCGCCACATGGGCCGACAAAAACGCCTATGATGCAAAAGCGAATACGCTGGCGGCATCTTTCATTAAGAACTTCGCGCAATATGCCGAGTATGCCAATGATGAAATCCTGTCGGCGGCACCGAATGTTGCGGTGAACGCTTAACCCGGATGGTAAACATTAAAAAACCTCTTCGCTTTGCGGAGAGGTTTTTTTATGACTGATTTGCTGATTTGCTAATTAGCAGATTAGCAAATTGTCAGTGATTCATTTCTTCCAAAATCAGAACAACAATCATGTAAATCATTTAATCCGTTAAATCAAGGTTCAGACATTTTTTCTCCGGACCGGATTTTCAATCAATTCATTATACTTTCTTTCCAGGTCACGGAAAAGTTTTTCAAGATGCACTTGCGGCGTTTTATCCCTGAAGTCGGCAATGGCTGCCGTAATCTGACCGCGCGAATCAGTCACCGGCCTGGCTGACACCGTAATGTATTTTTCCACGTTGGCTGCCGGATGACGGATCCATACTTCTGCATTCTCTACCGTCTCACCTTTCAGTGCGCGCATGAGCAACAATTCCTCTACGTTAAATAGTTTTTTTCCGTCCGCATGATACAGCCCGTATTTCTCCGGCCATTGCTCCGGGGGAATGTCATGCGCTCCCTGACCCAGGATTTCCTCCGCTTTTTTATTGAAGAGGATGAAATGCCCGGACACATCGCACATGACAATTCCTTCATTTACCGTTTGAATGATTTCCTTCAGCTTCCATTCGGTTTCCTTCAGCAGGTTTTCGATTTCCTTTCGATGGCTGATATCCCTGAACATGGTGACTCCCGCAATAAGCTGACCGTCCCGGTTCCGGATAGGCCGGCCCGTGGAACTGATGTATACGCCGTCGGGGATATTGCCGTTGCGAACAAAGAGTTCCAGGTTTTCCGTTGTAATACCGCGCAGGGCCCGCTTCAGCGAAGTTTCTTCCGGTGGATACGGCTGCCGGCTGTCGGGATACAGGATCTCATTCCGGACCAGCTCCGTATTGAGGGTATCTTTGGGTTTCTGGCCCATGATCTTTTCCGCCATGGCATTGTACACGAGGAAATTCCCGGCGATATCGCAGACCACGACGCCTTCCGCCATGGTATCCACAATGGCACGGAGCATATATTCGTTTCCGCGCAATGCATCTTCCATTTTTTTCCGCTCTGTAATGTCCTCGGAAATACCCATCAGGTACGTAGGCAACCCTTTCTCATCCTTCAGGGTAATCTTTTTGGTATGCAGCCATTTCTGACCATTCCTGGTTTCAATGGGTTCTTCGGGAATATTGACCAGGTTACCTTGCTGGATGACTTCCCTGTCCTTGGCGGTGAAGAAGTCGGCCTGCTCTTTCGGGAAAAAGTCGTAATCATTTTTTCCGAGGAGGTCGTCGCGTGAATATCCCAGCAGGTCTTCGCCCGCTTTGTTAAAACGAACGAAACGCAGCTCTTCCGCATCTTTGACAAAAATCATATTGGGAATATTCTCCAGGATGGTATCCAGGAATCCGCTCGTGCGGTTTATTTCCTCCACGTGCTTCCGTCGTGCAGTAATATCATGAGCGAAGGCGCAAAAGATGGATTCCTTTTCCATCTTCAATGCCGTAATGGTCAGTTCGATCGGAAATTCATAACCGTGGCGGTGCAACGCTTCAATTTCAATGCGCTTGTTTAACACAGGACCTTCGCCGGTAAGAAGAAAATGATGCAGACCGTGAATATGCGCCTGGCGGTGACGTTCGGGAATGATGATGTCGGAAACTCTTTGACCAATCGCTTCCTCGCGGCTCCATCCGAATGTAATTTCAGCCTGCCGGTTCCAGTCAATGACCTGGCCGTTTTCATCCATGCCGATAAACGCGTCCAGGGACGTATTGACGATCAGCCGCATACGTTCTTCACTGTTCCTTAGCTGCTGCTCCATCTCCTTTCGTTTCGTGATGTCGTTCATCACGGACACGCCGCCGATCACATGGCCTTCACTGTCCTTAATCGGCCGGCTTGTGGAACGGATGATCCTTCCTTCCGGCAAATCCCTATCCATCACTTTAAACTCCAGGTTATCTACCGGTATACCTTTTAAGGCCTGGTGGAGGGCCAGCTCTTCAGAAGGAAAGGGAGTGATGCCGTCCGGATAAAAAACGCCGCGACGGATCCAGTCACTGTGCGTGTTTTCATCGATCCGTTTTCCTACCAACTCCTCCGCCTTGGGGTTCACCAGGAGGAACCGGCCGTCGGCATCCACGACTTCCACTCCTTCTCCCATATTGTCCAGGATGGCACGCAGTAATTGCTCTCTTTCACGCAGCGTATTTTCCAGTTCCTTTCTCCGGGAAATATCCAGGTAATTGGTAAGAAAACACTGCCTGTCCTCCAGGTCGATCATCTCCAGACTAATGAGGACATCTTTCATTTGACCCATGCCGTCGCGCATCTTCAGCTCAATGCCTTTTGTGAGCCCGGTTTCCTTGATAGTTTGAATCACTTGCGTGCGTTCTTCCGGGCCGATGATGCCCAGCTCCGTCGTGGTCCGGCCAATAGCCTGTTCAGGTGTGAGAGACATCATATTCTCAAAAGCCCTGTTCATGTAAAGTATTTTCCCGTCTTCGGCAGCCGTAATCAATTTAGCTTCAGGGCTCAGGTTAAAAAACTTCAGGAAGCGGTCGTGCGACTTCTGCAATTCTTCCTGCGCTTCCCGCTTTAGTGCCCGCATGTTGTAATTCACCACCGACCTGCGCGCCAGGAGGAACATGGCCAGGGCATACGTTACAATGGCGAACAGCGCCGTGCCGAATTCGGTGTTGAAATAGCCACGTTGTTCCCCTTTCAGTTTGAGCCAACCCATCACGAGTGGCACCAGGAATGCCGCCAGTCTCAACAAGGTCACTTCGGCGGAAGTATCGCCGATGATGATGGCCATGGTACCCTTTTCCGGACGTGAAAAGAGCATGCCTAAGGCCAGCAGTAAAAACGTCAGACCGCTGACCAGTGCCATCGGCTTGTAATTGTAAATACCATAAAGAAATTTCACACCGTATACATAGCCATAGAGGGAAAGAATGGCAATGAACATCACCAGGATGGACAAGTACTGCGCCGGCCTTCGTTGTCCGCTTGTTTCCTTGTCGAGATAATAAAGCGCGATACCCGTCATCACAAAACAGCCTGCAGAGTTCGGCGACATGAGGGCCAGCTCATTCCGTGAAGCGTTCCAGATCTGGTCCGGAAACAAAAGCGCATCTATGTAAAAATCAAAACCAACGATCAGGGCTATCAATTTAACAAACCCGACAACGGCCACGGCAAGGGCCATCCATCTTGCATTGCGAAGACGCCTTCCTGTCGCTGTTTCCGGCCATTGAACCCAAAGGGACCAGGCGCATACTAAAAAGCAAAGGGCGGAAAGGGGGTTGACAGCCACGGCATCGGGCATACCTCTTTTTAAAAATTCAGTCCCTGTCATCCACCCGGCCAGCACGGTGCAGGGAATGATCAGCGTAGCCAGCGTGAGATACCGCGATAACCTTTTAAGGTATGGCGTGGCAGGTGAAGAATACGCTGTTTTCATAGACATACTTTAAACCCATCCTGCCCGGTAAAGTGTTAGCCAGAAAAAAATTCCGGTGCTTCGTGTGCAGAAAAAACACAGGATGTATTCTATTCACAAATTTAAGTCAGCGAACCTTGCAAAACAAGCCCCCGTGCAGGGTCCACGGTCCATAGTCTATGGTCTACAGTCTACAGTTCAGTTTCCCGGAGTAAAGTCCTGTATCCAGTGTCAAGTGTCAAGTGTCCAGTGTCCAGAGTCTAATGTCTAGTGTCCATCGTCCAGCTTCTGGAATCATTCCTTAATTACTTTCCTCACCAGCGTCTCCGTCTCATTCTGAAGTGTAAGTAGGTATATCCCCTTTGCGAACGACTCCATGTTAAATTCAATTTGTCTCAAGGGCTGATCGCTCTTCAAGGTTTGCTGAGCCAGGATACGGCCATCGGGATCGGACATTCGCAAGGTCCAGTTCTTGCCTGCCGCCGCCTTCCCGAAAGAAATAGTAAGGAGATTCCGGGAAGGATTCGGAAAGACTGCGATGGATTCCATGCCTGCCACTTCATCCATCCCCACGCTGCCTATCAGGAGGGTCCGGCAGGTAGTATCCGTGCAGCCCGATACGGAATCGGTCACCACGAGACAAACGATATAAGCTGCATCCGTCGCTGAAAAAATATGAACGGGATGTTGCAGCGTGGAGGTATCTCCTGTACCGGATGCGGGATCCCCGAAATCCCACGACCAGCCTGTTCCGCCGGTTGACAGATCCGTGAATACGGTTGTGTCGATATTTGTGACCTGGCTGTACGAGGCCACCGGTGTGGGAAGTACGGATGCATGCACAGGTATGCGTTCGCTTGTGCAGGGAGGAAGCTGCACTTCCCAATTGTAAAAGAAAGGATAGAAGCCGGGACCGTTGTTGTTGCCGGTTATGGACAGGATACCATCCATGGTATAGGGATAGTTGGCTCCGCTGGTACTCATGTACATATTCGTAGTTCCCTGGCAACCTAATTCATAACCGCTTCCGGCAGCGAGATCAAAGTTGAGCAGGATACGGCTGGACCCCACGGGCAAGGTAGCTGTCAGGGTGCGGATAATGGCTCCGTTTTGCTTCAGGGAAAGGCTGCGGTTGCCGGCTGTCTGAGCATAGACGAGAACTGAAACCAACCGGAACGGAACAATTGCCGTGAAGCTCAAACTTTTAAAATTGTGAGCCACCACCATTGTACCTGTTCCTAAACTGCTGTCCACAGGGCCAATGAAATCGGAAGGCGGGAAAATCTGTGACTCCACATAATAGTTTTTTCCGGCAGCCAACGGCGGTGTCAGGAAGGTGCTGCCTGTATCCAGTACGGTTTTGCCGATGGAATCCGCGAACCATGTAAGTATGGAAGTGCCCGAAGCTCCGAGGGCAATGCGGGTGCCGCCGCATCCCGCCCCGGGAATGACGGATGGATTTGATACCTGGCAGGTCATGCGTGTTTTGAAGGAGTCCATGATGGAGGCCGGAGAGGTATCGCCCGACTGGCAGAGCGTTTGAACCTGCCACTCGTAAATAGTTGAACCGTTTAGCCCCGTGATGCGATGCGAATGCTGAAGGGAGGTATCGACAAGCCAGGTCGTACTTCCGGCTTCACGGTAGCTGACCAGGTAACCGAGATTGGAAGAAAGCGGTATCCAGCTGAGATCTGCCGAAGTATCCGAGAGATTCTTTACCGAAGTACTCACAGGAGGATAACAGGTCGTATCCACGCTGGCCAGCACGTTCACAATGGTTGTGGCCCAGCGGTTACTGAAGTTTGCCCATTGCCCGAAATTCCAAAAGGAACCATTCACCGGATCCACGGCGGTGAACGTATAGTCGCCCCAACGGTTCCGTCCGCTGCCGAATGTCTTGAAGTAGATATCCAGGCCCGCTTTATAAATAAAAACATCCTGCATGGTATTGGGAGGATCACCCACGGCATGAAAAGCATACGCCGCGCTGGCAAAAGTAGCCGTCGACGATTTGCAAAATCCCAGCAAGGCATCGCCACTGCTGTTGACATTGATGCTGGGATAAAAATAAAAATTCACGCCCGTCGTATCCTCAACCCTGCCGAACTGAACAACGGAAGGCACCGTAGGATCCACCTGCCACCAGTCGACGGCGTCGTGCGTCGGCGCAGCCGCGGGGACGAAAACAGTATGGGCAAACCACATGGTTCCATTGATATAAACGGCATTGCAGATACGGGTATCCCCGTCTTCCAGCGTATTGATGGTTCCATCCTGGGGTGCGCCGAGATTATTCTCGCTCCAGGTGCGGTTCACGCCCAGGGTAGCTCCCTGTGCATAGACCGGCGCATTGGGTGTGCCGGTGATGGTGGAGAACTGAACGAAACCCATACCGCCGGAATTCCCATCGCCATTCTGCACGAGGTATTCCGTCAGTTGCAACGTATCATTGGTTTGTGCCGGTGCGAGGGTGAAAGCGTTGTTATCAGTGAACATGACGACAGATCCGCCACCGTTATATACGCTGTCCCGGTTAAACACAAATATTTTCCCTTCGACGCCGGATCCGGTAAAATCATTGCCGGTAATCACCACCCAATTGTTATTGTATCCGATCAAGGGAAAATCCAGCAGGTCACTGGTGTTGCCCGTGCCATCCATGGGATAGACATACCAGTTGCCGGACGGATCATCGGTGTGAGAGATCGCCAAAAACACGCCACTGTGGCCGTTAGCCAGATCACCTCCCACACATGCTAGAAAACGATTACGCAACGGGTCGTACACCACATGCGGATCGAAATAATCACTGCCATTGCCGGCGCTAAAAAAAATATCCATGCTGACCGTATTCAGCAGCGTGCCTGTCTTCGTATATATTTTAAATTCCTGGTTGGTGGTCTGCATAATATGGTTGGGACCTGCAGCCCCGCGGATGTCGGGCGGAATAATCGTTCCGTTGTCCATAATACCATTAAAAGACACGGCGGGAGCAGGCGAAACCAGGGCATGCCCTGCCGGCCGCGCAACAGGCTCCGGAACCCGGACGGTAATAGCATTGGCCGGAATAGGCCTGGGTTTGTATTTAAACTTTCTTTCCTTGTCCTCACCCTGTTCTATGACTCGTTGCTTCGCCTTACGGGGATGGGCTTTTTGCCAGTCTGCCCGCTCAACAAGATTCACCACGAAGGGCGGAGGAAGGCGGGTTTCCTTCCTTTTGTAATCCTGGGCCGTGAGTTCAAGAAAAGCGAAGAAGGCCAGCCATAGCGCCAGCACGGTATTTTTTTTCATTCCGTTGGTTAAGTAAAGTTGGGTTTATCAAGCAATTACAGTGCAAGATAATGAATCTTGAAAAAATCAGGGATTTCCCGGCTCTAACTTTTAACATTCCTTCACACTGCTATGCTATTCGTTTCATACTTTTGATCTGATGATGCAGCGGATCCGGAAATCATGCGCGCTACTTTTATTGCTGGTAAGCGGATATTTTGTCGTGCCTGCTGAACTCGTCCATGAACTGTCTTTTCATGAAGATACTTCAGACGCCTTTTGTGAATCGGGCGACGACCTTTCCATAGGCACGGAACACCATCACTGCGAAGTTCTTCAATTGAATGTTCCCCCTTGTCTGTTGGAGCATACAACCGTCGATTTTGCAACGGTTGCCAGTGTGCTGCCCAGGGACCTTCATCAAGCTCCACAGCTTGATTTAGAATTGCCCGGAACTTTCGTCATCAGGGGCCCGCCTGTTATACGCTGATTTACTTTTTGTACAAATTCCCGGACCTCTGAGCGGGTTTAAGATCATTCACGCATTTTATCATCGTTTTCTTCATGCATCGTACACTACGCAAGCATTTGTTTCTGCTTATTCTAACTGGCGCCAGCCTTCCTGGTTACGCACAGGTTACATTGAAGGGCAAAGTCACCGATAAACAAACCGGGGAGTCGCTGCCCGGCGTAACGATTTACATTCCCGACTTTAAAACAGGAGCCGTCAGCGACTCGGACGGCACCTATAAAATAACCAACCTTCCCGGCACTCGTTTACTGATACAAGCCACGCTGGTAGGTTACAAAATGGTTGCTGAAAAAATTAATCTTTCCGACACCTCCGTTTTGAATATTGCCATGGATGAATCGGTAAATGAGCTCAATGAACTGGTGGTGACAGGCCTCTCCAAATCCGCGGAAAAAAACCGCACCCCGACGCCGGTTACTACGCTTTCACAGGCTGAGTTAAAACAAATTTCGTCCACGAATATTATCGATGCCATTGCCACCCAACCCGGCATTTCACAGGTTACCACAGGCGCTGCAATTTCCAAACCTGTGATCCGTGGATTAGGTACGAACAGGGTGTTAACCGTGAATGACGGCGTGCGGCAGGAAGGACAGCAGTGGGGCGATGAGCATGGGATCGAAATCGACGAAAACGCCGTCGACAAAGTCGAAATACTGAAAGGCCCGGCTAGCCTGGCCTACGGATCCGATGCCTTGGCGGGCGTCATTCATATGCAGAGCGCACCTACCCTGCCGGAAGGAAAAATAACGGCGAACCTTGTGACGAACTACCAGACCAATGCAGGACTTTTCGGATATTCCGGCAACTTTTCCGGCAACAGGAAAGGAATACTATGGGATGTGCGGTATAGCAATAAGTCAGCCCATTCCTATAATAATGCCTATGACGGTTTTGTATTTAATTCGGGATTTAAAGAACATGCCTTCAGCGGAATTGCAGGCATGAATAAATCCTGGGGATTTTCACATCTCAACTTCAGTGTATTCAGCTTGAAGCCGGGCATTCCGGAAGGGGAACGCGACAGTGCTACAGGACAATTTACGAAAGCCATCGCCCTAAACGATTCCACGGAAGGTGAAGCGCTGGCAACTCCGGATGATTTACAGTCTTACTCCCCTTTTACTCCCTACCAGGAAATTCACCATTACAAGGCAGTACTCAATAACAGTTTTGTGGTGGGTGACGGACTGCTCAAAGCCATTCTCGGGTTTCAGCAAAACCAACGAAAAGAATTTGCCGACATCCTGAAGAAAGACCAATATGGTCTTTTTCTGCTCCTGAACACGTTTACCTATGACTTCCGGTATAACCTACCCGAGAAAAACAATTTGTCCATTACCGTCGGTATAGGTGGAATGGAACAAAACTCCAAAAATAAAGGCACTGAATTTTTAATTCCGGACTATACGCTTTTCGACATTGGATTTTTTACCGTGGCGAAAAAAAACCTGGGACAGTTTGACATCAGTGCCGGACTGCGTTACGATTCCAGGAATGAAACGGGTGAAGATTTGTATCTCAATGCAGCTGGTGAAGTCACCGGTGCAAACGATTCAGAGGCTGTGCATCCGTTTACCGCATTCCAATCGACCTATTCAGGAGTTTCCGGCAGCCTGGGAATGACCTACCAGTTTTCAGAGAAGGTTTATACCAAACTGAATCTATCGCGGGGATTTCGCGCTCCGAATATTGCGGAGATCTCCTCGAATGGGGTTCACGAAGGTTCTGCCAACTACATCCTGGGTGTGCCCGGCCTCGATCCTGAAAACAGTTTCCAGGTCGATTATTCCATCGGTTTAAACTCGCACCATGTAACGGCAGAAGCAGATTTGTTCACCAATACGATTGACAATTATATTTTCCAGGGCAAGCTGGAAAGTGTATCCGGCGGAGATTCGATTACCGATGGTTACAGCACATTTAAATATGCTTCGGGTGACGCCCACCTGGCAGGAGGTGAAATCTTCGTCGACATACATCCGCATCCGCTGGACTGGCTTCATTTTGAAAACACATTCTCTTATGTCCAGGCCATGCAAAAAGACCAGCCTGACAGCATGAAGTACCTGCCTTTGACACCGCCGGCGAAATGGACTTCTGAACTTCGGGCTACTGCGAAGAAGACCGGGAAGTTCTTCGAAAATTCGTACCTGAAATTTGGCGTGGATATTTATTTCAGGCAGGATAAATTCTATGCCGCTTACGGTACGGAAACAGCGACACCCGGTTATGTTTTAGTCAGTGCAGGTGTCGGAACAAATGTCACATCAAAGAACCGGACCTTGTTTTCCCTGTTTATTAGTGCAAACAACCTGGCCGATGTTGCTTATCAAAGTCACTTGAACCGTTTGAAATACCTTCCTGCCAATAATGCAACCGGGCGAACAGGCATTTATAATATGGGTCGCAACATCAGTTTCAGGTTACTAATTCCGATGGATTTCAGCAAAAAGCAGGCATCGCAGGGGTAAATCGGCAGCTTTTATACGGATTAAGATGTAGTCCGCATCTTCCGCAACAACCTGTTAGCTCTTCATTTACAAGCTAATGGAGACTTCATGTTTTAGGCTTAAAAGAGGATCTTGCCTCTTGCCCGGGTTGTGACTGACACCCGGTAACTGAACTCAAAAGTCGAATACCGGGGTATAAAAAGCCGCCCAAAAGGAAATTCGCGAAAATTACCATATTAATAAAATAAAGTTATCTTTGGCAGATTATTAATCAAAAAATCAGATCATTATGAACATTTTTGTTGGCAGTCTTCCTTTTCGTTTAGAGGAAGCTGAATTGAGAACTCGCTTTGAAGAATTTGGAGAAGTTAGTTCTGTTAAAATTATTACGGATAAATTTTCCGGACGTAGCAAAGGTTTCGGCTTTGTTGAAATGCCAGATGATGCAGCTGCTCAGAAAGCGATTGATGCACTGAACGGAACTGACATCGGCGGACGTGCCGTAGTAGTAAACAAATCAGAAGAAAGAAAAAGAGATGACAGTCGCGGCGGCGGTGGTTTCCGCGGCGGTAACCGCGGTGGCGGTGGCGGGTTTAACAGAGAGCGCAACGACAACCGTTGGTAAGCTCTCCGCCAAAAGGCGGATACTGAATCCCTGACACTTTATTTAATACAGCCTGCGTCTTAACGGAAACGATTAAGGAGCAGGCTGTTTTTTTGGCTCCTGCTCCACGTATCTATAGGATTAAAACAGCAGCCGGAGGGAATTGTACCAACGTGTCGATGACGCATCCCATTAACTAATTCCATCTTTTCTTTTTCATGTAGCGGAAAAGATTATTTTTGTGAAGGCTACTGGAGAGAGGGCAGCCAACCATTTTCAGAGGGCCTTATGAATTGGACCGGAGGCCTGCAGAATTACTTAATTTAATCGGTGTATGAAGCTACTCGTACAAAACGGCAAAGTCCAATCCCCATTTCGCCATGCATTAAAATTTGCCCGGTTCATTTCGATCCTTGTTTTAACAGGCATTCCTTTCTTCGCAGGAGCAGCCACGGAACCCGCTACAGATACGGACTCCTTGCGCACCGACAACTTCGATATCCGGGATGAAAGTTTCCTCCTGCCCCAATGCCTGGCTCCCGGGCACTATACTTCCGCGCTTTACCTCCTGAACGTTTTCGTTCCTTCCGACTGGACGCTCGATATGATTAAAGCGCCGATGTTTTGTTATGCCGGCAAATACACCCTTACCAATTCGCTGAATCTCCAGGGTAGCCTGTCTACCTTGTTTGTATCGAACCGTATTAATATGGGTCCGTTCTGGAATTATTCCCTGCCTCGTTTTCACATGGGTATCGGTTACCAGGTAGCATTCAACTATGGAGTCCTAAAGCAATTTGGCTTCAATACCACCTTAACAGGATGGGAACAACAGCCCTCTGTCACAATTGGCACCAACTTTAAGACGATGGCTGTTACGCTCCGCGGTGATTTGTATTATACCAACTCCCTGTATTTAATCGAAGGCGAAAACACCGTTCCATTCACCGAAGCATTCCTGAACGGCTATAGCGTTTCGTTCAACCTGGAGCAACGCCTGTATAAAAACAGGGTCATGTCGGTCGGGCTTAAATGGAGTTACCTGCGTTACCATATTCTTGCCTGGCCTGCCTTCCCTGTAAACAGGTACCGTTACGATGTTCCTGAATTTCAACTGGGCTTAAACTTCTAATCCCGACGTACTATGAATCGCCGTTATTTAATCGTCTTTTGTTCGCTGGTCCTGGTTCTTTCCTGTTCCAAAAACGATATTACCGTCCCACCATACAATCCGGAGGTCAACCTGGAAAATACGTTACATATTCCGGATTCAGCGATGGAAAAAATGGAAGGGATATATGACCTTACAAACGGAAGCAATAAGCTGGGAAGTAATTTTGTATGCAAAGCTACACGGAACAGGGTTTCCTTCTTCAGTGGAACCGATGGCATCTTCATCATTTTAAAATATGGTTTTAACCCGTTGGACAGTTCCATTCAGTTCGCCGGTTTCTGGAGATATTCGGAAAACAATCAGCAGGGAAATATCGGTTTTGCCATCACGAAAGAACAGGGCGCTTTAAATTTCCTGTTAAATGGTGCGGTCGACAGCCTGGTGATAAGCGGTATCTTCCTGGATATCGATTACTATACACGCCCGATTACCTTGAAATTCAAAAGACATTTGTCGGCCTATGTACAATCGCATGAGTTTGCCATTTTTGCTCACCATGGAATTCAAACCACAGCGAATCCCCCCTATGCTGAAAATTCACTGAACGTTGTCCGGAATGCAGAAAGTTATGGCGTGACAGGCATTGAATTCGATGTACGCATGACAAAGGATTACGTGCCTATTTGTATTCACGACCCTACCATCAATACCAGGCTGACGCTGAAAGGGCCGCTTTCCGGCAGTTACGACCAGTATAATTTCAGCCTCCTCAGCAATTATGTAAGACTGGAAGACGGACAATCCATTCCTTCGGTGGAGGAAGTTTTGGATGTGTTCATCACGTCGACAAAAATGAAATATGTCTGGCTTGATGTGAAGGGAAATACAGACATTTTTAAATACATGGAGCCGATTGTCCGGAATGCGTATGCAAAAGCGGCGTCCTTAAACCGGGATGTGGTTATTATCTCAGACTTACCTACCGAGGATGTGATTGCTGAATACAGGAAGCAACCCAGTTACGAATCCCCGCCCAAATTACCTGTGATGTGTGAATTAACCTTGCAGGATGTCATTGACAACCGTTGTGAATATTGGGGTCCCCGGTATTCGGAAGGCCTCATGCTCGACCAGGTAGACCAGGCGCATAGCCAGGGAATCAAAGTATTCAGCTGGACTTTGAATGACAGAAACATCATCGTGAATTACCTGCAGAACGGACGGTTTGACGGCTTCATCACAGATTATCCTGCCTATGTAGTTTATCATTATAATACGATGTTCTGATCCACAGGCAAAACTACCCTCATGAAAAAACAGCATTGGATATTCCTTTTGGTTGTTGCCTGCGCCAGCCTGAATACAGGAACAGCCGGCGCCCAGGACAAAGCGCCGGTCCAGGCTAAGAAGCACAAGTTTACCTTTTATGCCGGCCTGGGTCCGAACATCTATTTTAACAACCTCGTGCTGGCAAAGGACTATGTAAAAGAATTCAACTATTCCTTTATGGGGCGGCTCATGTGGGAACCTGAACATCGCCTGAGCATTGGAATTGAGTCGGGCTATTACTGCCTGTACCGGGTCGATTTTGGGGATCAGTCCGACGTGAAAATCGCAAACTATGCCATTCCTATTATGCTGGCGGTGAATATGAAATTCCTGAAAGACTTTTACATCAACTTAAATACCGGGCAATCCATCCTGAAGAACAGCGTAACCAATACTCTCCAGGGTGATATCCTTGCATCGAACCTTTCGCTGGGAGATTTTTCAGGCGCACTCGGATATAAACGCCAATGGAAAAACTGGATGACGCTGGGCGTGGAAACCAAGTTTTATTATGCCTCGAAGCTGAACGATAAAAACATCGCCCTGCTTTTTGTAGCAGGCTTCCACCTTTGATTTTTTTGTCCTGCGGATTTATTTAAATGAACAGGATGCGTTTCAAATTGGATACATTGGGTCTTGCATGGACGCCCGGTATCGTATGGAACGTGGCCCCATGTGTACGAAACCTTCTCCTGTTTCTTTTCATTCCCATGCTGCTTCATGCCCAGCATGACACCTTGCCTTCCAGCAGGCTTGCCTTTATCAGCGATACCCAGGAACCGATGTGGATTGAGAATATTTACTTATCCGGCAACAGCAACAGCGAAGCTACCCGCATCCTCATGAAGGACATACTGCTTCAAAAACCCGCTTCCCTGTATCTCCTGGGAGACGTGGTGAACCGGTCGCGCAGCCAGCAACGTTGGCAGCTCATGGATAGTTGCCTCAACTCCCTTCATTCGGCAGGTATCCCCACGTTTGCCTGCCTGGGTAATCATGAGCTGATGGGCAATGCAAAGGAAGGTGAAAAGAACTTCCAGTTACGTTTTCCCGATCATGTCAATACAGGCTATGTAGTGAAACGGGATTCCGTTGCCACGGTTTTCCTGAATTCCAATTTTTCCAAGATGACGGTTCCGCAGATTCTGAAGCAAAGCGAATGGTACGAAAAAGAGCTGGCCGACCTGGAAAAGGACCCTGCCATACGTGTTGTCATCGTTGTCTGTCATCACCCACCCTATAGCGACAGTGAAATGGTAGGGTCGTCGACGGTCGTCAGGGAACGTTTTCTGCCTGCCTATATTCAATCGGCAAAATGCAAGCTGTTTATAACAGGCCATGCGCATTTGTTTCAGCATTTTAAGTACAACGGAAAGGACCTGTTGATTATCGGAGGCGGCGGAGGAATGCGGCATCCCCTGAAAAAAAAATCATGCGGCCTGACCGATCTGTCGGAAAAGTATAAACCTGAATTTCATTACCTGGTCATTCACCGCTACCCGGGAAAACTGGAAGTTATTTCCCGCAGGTTGAAACCCGACTTCAGTAAAGTCGAAGAAGGGACTTCATTCGACATCAGCCTGAATCCCTGAAGTGCCGGCGCAAACATGCGCTATTTGAAAAAAACCAGTCCAGTAAAAACGGCTGTCAGCCGTGATCTGAAAACGGTGAACTGTTTTCACGTTTTCTGTTTCTTCTTTTTCGCCGCGGGAAACAAAATGTTGTTCAGGATCAACCGATACCCTGGTGAGTTGGGATGCAAAGCCAGGTCTGTGGGCGGGTCGCCTACCTTATGTTCGTAGTCTTCCGGATCGTGACCGCCGTAAAAAGTCCAGGTGCCTTTTCCATACTCGCCGTGAATGTAACGCGCTTCATCGTAGGACTTGGCATCGCCCATGATCAATACGCCGGGTTTGATAAACTTCTTGTTAAACGCCGTGGTCTGACCCATGAATCCTTTGATGACCTGTTCATGATTCTGGCAAAGCATGGTAGGCACCGGGTCCCATTTGGCCGAAAATTCAAACAGCGTAAACATGTCCTGGTCGCGCCGTCCGGGATTATGCATCATCGTATTGTCGATGTCTGAAAATTCATATTCAGCCGGGTTGGTACTTAGCCTGAAATGATCGAACGCAAAGCACTTGCCGTAATCCAGCTTGGAATTCATCTGGGGATCGGCGCGGTCGCCGTCAAACATGCTTTCACAGATGTCGATGCCTTCAGCCGAAAGGGCAATGTCATACGTATCGGTAGCGGAGCACATGGCGAATAAAAATCCCCCGCCCGCCGTAAAGTCCCTGATCTTTTGCGCAACGGCCAGTTTCATTTGGGACACTTTTTTAAAACCCATTTTAAGTGCCATCGCTTCCTGTAAACGCTGGTCTTCCTGATACCATGCAGCCGTGCGGTAGTTGGACCAAAACCGTCCGTACTGCCCGGTGAAATCTTCGTGGTGTAAATGCAGCCAATCGTAAAGCGGTAGTTTTCCCTGCAGTACGTCTTCGTCGTAAACTACATCGTAAGGAATTTCCGCATAGGTAAGCGCCAACGTTACGGCATCGTCCCAGGGCATTTTATTCTTCGGAGAATAGACGGCAACCTTCGGGGCTTTTTCCAGCTTTACCACATCCTGGTTGACTTCCGGGTTAGAAATGTCTCGCAGGATGGAAGCAGCCTGCACATCGGCAATGACCTGGAAGGATACACCCCGGATATTGCACTCCTTTTCAAAAACCGGGTTGTCATTGATCAGGAAGCTGCCACCCCGGTAATTCAAAAGCCATTGTACATCCATATTAACCTGGAGGACGCTGTAGGCAATACCATACGCTTTCAGGTGGTTTTTCTGCGTTTCATCCATGGGAATGAGCAAAAAGGCAGCCTGTGAAAAGGCGCAGCAAAGCAGGAATAAGCAGGTAAGGAACCCTTTTTTCATTACAGTATTTCCGGAACTGTAAAGATAAACGAAAGGAATGAAGAAAAGTTGAATTGAGGGGGGGGTAATGTGCTAATTAGCTAATGTGCTAATGTGCTAATGTGTTAATGTGCTAATGTCCTAATGTGCTAATGTGCTAATGTGCTAATTGGCTAATTGGCTAATGTGCTAATTGGCTAATTGGCTAATTGGCTAATTGGCTAATTGGCTAATTGGCTAATTAGCTCTTTTCCTGATCAGATGATAAACTAATTCGAAGAATAGATTTCCATAAGGTTAGAACTCATCACCATCGGCATCATTCGGCATTTCATTCATCCGGGAGCCTACAATCATTTTATTGGGATGGTAATCGGTAATGGCGCCGGCCGATTCATTCGTCACCTGCCCCATTTCGCTGTAATCCAGGTCCGTAAACTTGGCCAAACGGTCGATAAATTTAAGTTTCACTGTATCCAACGCTCCATTCCGGTGTTTGGCAATGATAATTTCCGCCATGCCGTTGGTTGGGTTATTGTCTTCGTCGTGGGTAATTTGGTAATATTCCGGACGGTAAATAAAGCAAACCATATCCGCATCCTGTTCAATGGCGCCGGATTCCCGGAGGTCGGAAAGTTGAGGACGCTTGTTGCCACCCCGTGTTTCCACGGCACGGCTTAACTGCGACAGGGCAATGATGGGTACATTTAATTCCTTGGCGATGGCCTTCAGCGAACGGGAAATGGAACTGATCTCCTGTTCACGGTTGCCGGATTTGCTGTCCACATCGGCGCGCATCAATTGAAGGTAATCGATGATGATGAGTTGTACATCATACTGCTGTTTCAACCTGCGGCACTTGCTGCGTAAATCAAACACGGAAAGCGCAGGAGAATCGTCAATGTAGATCGGCGCCTCAGACAGCTTACCGATCATAGAATTCAGTTGCTCCCATTCATGGGCGGCCAGGTTTCCCTTTTTCAATTTATCGGCCGGCAAACCTGTTTCAGAAGCAATCAAACGGTTGACGAGCTGTACGGCCGACATTTCCAATGAAAACAAGGCAATGGGACGTTTGAATTCCACGGCAGCATTCCGCGCCAGCGAAAGCACGAAGGCCGTCTTACCCATGCCGGGCCTGGCAGCCAAAACAATCAGGTCAGACTTCTGCCAGCCTGCCGTCATACGGTCAAGCGCGGTAAAGCCGGATTCCACTCCGGTGATCCCACTGGAATGCATCCGGGCCGCTTCAATATCGCGAATGGCCAGGCCAATGATATCTTTCATCTCGCGGTAATTCCTGCGGATGTTGCCCTGGGCTACTTCAAATAAATTCTGCTCCGTATGATCCAGAAGCTGGAATACATCCGTAGTGTCTTCATAAGCGTCCTTGATCGTCTCCGATGAAATCCGGATCAGTTCACGCTGGATATGCTTCTGTAAAACGATACGGGCATGGTATTCGATGTTGGCGGCGGAGGCTACCCTGTTTGTCAATTGCGTAATGGCAAAAGGTCCTCCAACCAGATCGAGTTCCCCCGAACTTTTCAGCTGGTTGGTTACGGTGAGAATATCAATGGGCTGTGACTTTTCAAAGAGTTTCCGGATGGCCTGGAAAATGATCCGGTGTGTATCCTTGTAAAACGACTCCGGGTGCAAGATGTCGATCACGGAAGTGAGGGCATCCTTCTCCAGCATCAGCGCACCCAGGATGGCTTCCTCCAGGTCTACGGCCTGCGGAGGCAGTTTGCCGAAATTGCCGGCCAGGTGCTCAGAGGCAGCTGACTTGCTGGTAACACGGCGGGATTTAAATGGAGAGGCGGAGAGTGTATCGGGAGTGAACTGGTCGTCGGGGCTCATTGAATGCAATATAGAAAATGATTGGTTCGTTGGGGATGCTGTTAGTTAATTTTTTCCACAAAAGGAAAAGGGATGCGAAACTAAAAAAATGTTGATGCACGGGAAGTGTTGTTAATAAATAAAACACTTGATGCCTGAGGATCAGAGGTGTTGCCCAATAAGGGATTCAGCGGATCATTCACCGCTAAAGCGCATGCATCAGTAAGAATGAAGTTTAGGATTTTCCCTTAAGTGCATGATTGTCGCGGGGTTAAATACCAGCACATAAAATGTCGCTTAGGTTTCCTGAAAGCGATTGCCAATCCTATTTAACTTCCTCCTGAACTTTTGGAGCTATAGAGTAAGGTGAAACAATAGCGTTTAAAAGCCTCACATACCGGATCAGGGTTTCTTCCGATTCCGGCTCCTTCTCTTTACTGTACTGTTCAAGAAGCTGCGGACTGTTATCCGTTAAACGCATAGTCAGGTATTCCTTATCCAGGAATTTGACATTGCCTGTCCGCATGCTTAAGACATACAAATATCTTTTCTTGGCCGCACTGGCCGCCGAGATAGCACCGCCAATGGCGCCGAACATAAAACCGGACGATCCGGTTTGTTCCGACATGGCCTTGTTCGAGGTTGTGCCTTTGAATGTAATAAAGTTGCCATAGGTAAAACAATAGGCATACCATGTGCCGAGCTGCTGCTGAAAACCGTTCAGGAAGAATGAATCGTTTTTGACATACGCGTAAACTTCCTTTTTTAGGAAGTGCTTATTCATCGAGTCGACCGGCGATTTGATTTCATAGTCATTCCCGCCATTAAACCCTATATCGCCCTGGGTGCGCCGGGTTATATTGAAATCCGCATTGAACTGGGGAGTCCTGTTTCTCAATTGATCCAGGTTCATATATACACCGTCAGGAAGTAACGTGTCGGTTTGTGCATAGAGCCCGGATGAAGAAAGAACCAGGAAAAGAATCAGGAATTTCCGAATCATGTGAAGGCAAGATAAGATTGCTGCAATATCGTAATTGCACGCTTTCCTGCAAGGACGGGTTTATCAACCCGGTTTATTTATACGACTGGACCTTTACAAATAAAAGTTGTCAAAAATTAAACGAAAAGTTTTACATCCTGAGGCTTGCCTCCGGAATCCCGAGTCAAGAGTCCCCTCCTACGCTAAAGCTTCGGGGGGTGAAGCAGAGTCCAGTATCCAGTGTCCCCTCCTATGCTAAAGCTTCGGAGGGCGAAGCAGAGTCCAGCGTCCATCCTTCGCCAAGGCTTCGGATGGCAAGGCCAGAGGCTCACTTCGAAGTTTGGAGCTCTCCTACCGCCGCCGCTGCATCAGCATACGCTCCCATCGCACAAAATTTGTCGATCCGGGTTTTAACCAGTTCGCCGACAGAAAGTTTATCCAGGTCATTCAACTGGCGTTGAAGTTCTTCCTTTGTCAGCCTGAAATCACTCCCTGTTTTCAGTGATGCAAAAATCATATTATTACGTTATTTCATTTTGGCGAACCATCACTCAATTTTGCATATGTCGAAGGAATTCCTTCTTTTGACAAACAACTTTCGAACCAATTATGCTTTTCTATTTTATACGAAACATGAGTTTCCCAGCAGAAATGATACCGGATATTTCATTATGGAGTAATCCTTTCAACCATACCATTTGCACATTATGGGAATAATCCTCTTCCTTCTCCAGATTTTCAATCAACCCCTTGCCATAGAAACCCAGAAACAAGGACCGGTGGATAGCCTGAAGCATGTCCTTGCCACGCTTGCCCCTGACACTCAAAAGATTAAAGCCTATCAGCAACTGACTGACGCCTATGTCGAATCCAATACGGACTCCTGCCTTTTCTTCGGCAGTAAGGGTATTGCCCTGGCAAAGAAACTTGGCGACAAAAAATCCGAAGCCAGCTTATTAAATAAGATTGGGAAATCCTATGATTATTTTGGCAACAAGGAAAAGGCCCTGAAATATTTTCTTGAATCCTTGTCAACGGGCGAGCGTATTCAGACCAGCGATGGAAAGTTCATTTGCCTTGTTAATTACCTGGATATCTCAGAAATATACAGTACCGATGGAGACTTTGAAAAATCGCTGAGTTACAGACTAAATACGCTCGACTTATTTCAAGCGATTCGCAGCAGTCCTGCTGCCCTGCGTAACATAGACCTCAAGTTTGGGATTGAAGAAAATAGTCCATTATGGAAATCTATCGAAGGTGCTATTTATGACGGCATTGGCCGGAACTATGGGTATCTCAACAATATCGATTCAGCCCTCTACTACCTGTCTGAAGCCGAATCTATTTATAAAGAAACAGGCAATGAAGAATTAAGAATGGCAGTTATGTTTAACATTGCCGTCATTTATCATAATATGAATGCTCTTGAAATGGCATTAAATACCTTTTCTGCCATTCTTGAATCCAAAAAAAATAAACCTGCCGACGTCTTTTATACACTATCCTTGTCAAGAATTGGACAAATTTATAGGCTACAGGGAAAATACGAGGAGGCCATTCTTGCTTTCAGAAAAATCCTTGCTAGCCTGGCGGCTCAGAATTCAGCAGATGAAAAACGACAGGCCTACCTGGATTTATCCGAGACATACAAGCTGAAAAATGATTATAAAATGGCCTACCTCTATCGCGATTCGGTTCTCCATATCGCAGACAGCCTTGACAAACTTAACAATCAGGCCGTCGTCGCTGCAATGAAAGTGAAATTTGAAACCCTATTAAAAGAAAAGAAAATAAAACTCTTAGAACAAGACAATATCTTAAAAGACTTCAAAGTGAAGCAGGAACAACTTCTGCGAAGACTACTGATCGGTGGAATTGTAAGTATATTTCTTTTCGCCATACTCTATATCAGCTATCTTGTTAAAAAACAAAAAACAGCAAAGCTAATTGCTGATGAAAAAATCACCTCCCTGCTAAGAGATCAGGAATTAAAGTCTGTGAGTGAAGCCCTGGAGATACAGGAAAATGAACGAAGACGAATAGCCTCTGATCTGCATGACCGCCTGGGCAGCATGCTTTCAACCATCAAGATCTATTTCAGCTCAGTGGAAGAGCATATCAACCTGCTGAAAGAACAAAGTCGAATACAATACAACACAGCCACCACATTGCTTGACGAAGCCTGTGATGAGGTTCGCAAAATCTCCCATAACCTGGTCTCCGGCGAACTTGTAAAATTCGGTCTTGTTTCAGCCCTTGAACAGATGGTTAAAACCATTGAAGATGCCGGGAAAATAAAAATTAAAATGCTTGTTCATGGATTGCCGAAACGACTGGACAATGCGGTTGAAATACCCCTCTACCGAATCATCCAGGAGCTCATGAATAATATTCTGAAACATTCAAAAGCAACGGTAGTGACGATTCAGTTAAACCGTTCAGAAAACAACCTGAATATTGTCGTGGAAGACAACGGGATGGGGTTTGACGTGGCCGGGGGAATCGCAAAATCAGGAATGGGACTTAAGAATATTGAGTCAAGAGTCCGTCAACTGAATGGCCAGGTTTATTTTGACAGCAAAAGTGGCAGGGGTACCACAGTTATCATTGACTTACCGGTTTAATCGAATTCGAATTCCGTTGACACACATCCTGGAAATATTATCTGTATGTTGCATCAAATAATTTCAGGGCAAGGGAGATGCCCAAAGCAGTGCTGAAACAGTTGAAACAAATCTATTTTTTTTTCGCGCATGGAATCGGTTGCCCCGGTTTCCTCATTTTGTTTTGCGAACCCTTACGTAAAGAATTTTCCGCCAGGCGACATGTTTTCCGGGTTTTCGTACTGACACTGCTGACAGCAGGATCTGTATTTACTTGCGTGGGAAACCATATCATTCCGATATCTGATCAGCGCAAAGTAAATCTCATTGGCAAGCGTCTTCAGTGTTTTCCGGATACCAGCAACAGCGTCAGCATATCGGATCTTCTAAGTAAACCGGATGCATTTGCGTTCAAGCCTCTGCCAAATGACATCAATACCTTTCCGCTGCTCACCTCTACCCTGTGGTTTAAATTTGAAGTAATCAATCTGAGTTCCGGAAGCATTTATCTGGAGGTGGGAGAACCCTCAGTCAATTACATTGAATTATATAAAATGAATCCATCCGGAG
>Ga0315912_10000439_pt1 | contig 80061 bp, 61 predicted proteins | sample VfabasoilMG_FD_204469 | JGI IMG/M metagenome (GOLD analysis project Ga0315912, IMG submission 204469) | Garden soil microbial communities collected in Santa Monica, California, United States - V. faba soil | ecosystem: Environmental > Terrestrial > Soil > Garden | place: USA: California... | reverse complement strand
CTGGGCCTGCCCCGTGCGCTCAAGCGCGCGGATCTGTGCCTCGCCCATGCCCAGCAGCAACAGGCGCCTGCGGGCTGCATGGCGAAACGGCTCCAGCCCACCGCTGTGGCTGCGCTGCAGCGACAGGAACTCCTCTTGCGCCGCGGTCCAATCCGGCGCGATCAACGTCAGCAACGCCTGCCCTTGCTTGACGACAGTGAGCGGCGTGCGCACATGTAGTTGCTCGACGATGCCGTTGACTCGCGCTTGCACCAGCGTGACGGCGCTTTCATCAAAGGCGATGCTGCCGGTGGCCCGTACGGTCGAGCCCAACGTGCCGCGTTTGGCGATCGCCGTGCGGGCACCGAGGTTTTGCACCTGGCGGGGATCGATCAACACGGTACCCGCATCGCCGGTGTCGCCTGCGGCGTATTTCGGTACCAGTTGCATGTCCATGAAGGGCGACTTGCCGGGCTTGTCGAAGTGCGTTTGAGGCACCATGGGGTCGTACCAGTACAGAACCTCCCTCTCTTCGGGTCCCGCGGAGTTCGTTGCACCCGCCGAGGGTTTTGCGGCGCGAGGTTGCATCACGAAATAAGTCAGGCCCACGCCCACGATGAATGCAATTCCGATGGCGATGACGACAGGCATGCGTTCCATGGCTCAGCGCTCCTCGGCGAAGGCGAAGTGAAGCTCGGCCCAGGCCTGGCCCCGGGCACTGAGTAGCTCCGTGTAGGCAATGCGCACTTCGACCGCTTCGTTGAGCGCAGTGAGTGGTGCCTGCAAGTCCACGCGGCCTCCACGATAAGCGGCCAAGGTTGCTTCGGCACGATCGTCCCCCAGCGGCAGCAGTTCGGCTTCGTAACGGCGTGCGCGCTCGTTTGCGCTGCGCCACCCCGCAAGCGTCTTGCGCAGCGCCGCGGTATGCATTCGACTGGCGGCCGCGCGCTCCGCGCTCACCTGTTCGGCCAGTGCTCGCTTCGAGGCGATGGTCGGATCCTGGCGGCGGCCCGGAAAGACCGGCAGGCCGATCCGGAACTCCAACGAGACGAGATTCGAATAGCTCGGCCCTCGCTGTCCGTAGCTGAACTCCACGGACCAGTCTGGACGCTTTTCGGCTTGCGCGAGCGCCACCTCCGTCTGGGCCGCGTGTTCGGCAGCATCGAAGGCGAGCAGTTCACGATGGTGCGCAATGTTGCTCAGGAGCGCGTCGGGATTTACCTTCAGCTCGCTGAAATCAGGCGCCGCTCCGATGGGACGAAGATCCGCTTCCGGCAGCCAGCGCGCAAGTTCGGCCTTCGCTTCCTCGAGTTCGCGCCGCACCACGCTGATGCGATCCTCCAGCATCGACTGCGCCGCGCGAGCGGCGATGCCGTCGGCGGCGGTGCCCCTTCCCGAGACGATGGCCGCCGATGCCGCGGCCGCGAGCGCGATGCTGCGCGGACGCAGCGACTCGATCAGTTCCAGTCGGCGCTCGGCGCCTGCGCGCACGATCCAGGCACGCGCCACGGCCTCCGCCGTCACCAGTCGCTCGTTCGCCAGCATTGCCCGCTCGCGCTCGGCATCGGCCTGCGCTCTCTGCGTGCGGAATTGCCGCTTCTCCCGATTGGGAAAACGCTGCATCAGGCCCACGGTACGCATGGTGAAATCGTCCTGGGTCAGGCTGAACCGATCGTCGGTGGTCACCGGCAGGTCTCGGATCCCCAGGGCGAGTTCGGGATCGGGCAGCCGTCCCGCAGGATCGACCGCGGATTCGGCAGCCGACACGGCGGCCTGGCGTGCGGTAATCATCGGCGCATCTCGCTCCGCCATGCGCACTGCTTCGAGCAGACTGAGCGGCTCTTCGGCAACCTGGGCATGGACCTCGGAAGCCGGCGCGATGGCCAGTGCAAGCACAACCGTGCAAGCCATGCTTGAGACGAGGGACCAGGGGCAAGCGTTGCGAACGTGACGCTGAAACATGGGCTACTCCCGCACAGGACGACTACGAGCCACGCATTGGGTGGCGCCGGAACCGGTACGGGGAGCGCTAGATCTGGAAGGAGCAGTAGCGCACGCGCACAGGAGGCGCGGTGCTATGGGGGGGAACTGAGGGGGCAAAAAGCCCTGGGGCCGCTGCGCTGCCGAGGCAACCAGGAGCCGAGGCGAACATCGCGGGTGCCAGGGCGGGCGGCACGTCCGGCACGGCCGGATGGTCGAGCGACGGCATGACCGGATGGCAGTGCTGCTCGCAGCGAGCGCGATCGGTTGATTCAGGGGTGCGGCACGGCGGCAATGCGTCTACGGCATGCGTCGCCGTCGCGATGCGCTGCATGTCGAGCGGACACACGTACGCCGCCATCGCGAATTGCTGGAACAGCAATCCCACCAGGGCCAGCAACGCGATCCAGCGGCGGCGGCGAAGGGACATCAGGTGTGTCCGAGGGGGAACATCACTGTCACGGTTCGGCAATAGCTACAAGCTTACGTCCAATCGACTGCGCCCGGCGATTCGCGTGCAGGCGCAGACCGACCCGTAAAACGTCAGACATCGCACGATCATGCCCTGCGCTGGCTGCCTCGGTCGCGCCGGCAGCGTGTGGAGACACAGACGAGACCTCCACACGGGCCCGTGATGCTGCTGCCGACGCGACCGCCATCAACGATTCTCGGCTCCATGCGGGGATGTCCGGCAAACGTTGCGGAACTCCCGCACGGCGAGGCCTATCGGTTAAGACCCAGCACCCGATCCTTGGCACGAGCACTGCCGTCAACCAATTCGATCGTGGCGCACTCGCCCTCGACCGCTGTGACGCGAACATGTCCAACGTGGCGAGCAACGGGGAAGGAAGGCGTCTTGGGCGAGGAGCTCCGCAGCGAGGTACGGACCACTTCCAGTCGCTCGCCGACAGTTGGCGACACCGACCCTTGAAAGCAGGCATTCAGCGTCCCCGCGGCACCGCCGATGCGTCCCATGGTGTCGCTGTGGCGGTGGGCGGAAGATGCGGTCGGAACGGCGGCCACGAGCGCGGCGAGGACCAGGCTGCGAATGTTGAGTGCGTTGGACATGACAGGTACTCCGGAATGGATTGGCAAGGAAGGGAAAGCGACGCATCGTCCTGATCACTACGATCGGAGCGCAGTCGCAAGAGCGGTAGGGGGCGAACTACCCGGCGCGGAGGCGCAGGAGTCGCAATCTGGGCGGCTTAGATCAGCCGCTTGCAGAGCCAGTCGATGAGCAGTGGTGAAGCGGCCCGGGCGGACATCGTCGCGCCCAGCGCAGCATTCGAGACGCGCCGGTCTGGGCTCGACCCATCCAACCAGGACGGCAGGGTCGCGGCGAGCGACGGTACACCTGGGGCGTGGTCGCTACTGGTCAACAAGTCCGGTGCGCAATGTTGCTCGCAGCGCGCCCGGTCACTGTCGTCGGAACACTCGCAACCAGATGTACCACCGCCCATGTGCACGGACGCCGCTGAAACATCCTGCATAGGGCATCGGTAGCCTGCAATTGCGACCTGCTGGAACAGTAGGCCGAGCAACGCAAGAAGCGCGAACCAGCGGCGATGTCGGGTGCGAATGATCATGGAAGGTCAGTGTCAGCTCTCGTACCAGACCCGGCTAGTGCTCAACCCATTGCATGGGTTGCTTCATACGACCGTCGAACGGGCTGGCCAGTTCCCTGGTGTCTGTGGGGCAGCCGGGCTCGCGCTGTCACTCGTAGATGACCGGCTAGCCGAACAACTGCTCGACCTTTAGCAACGTGAGCACGCCCATGACGGCGAAGATGGCTGCGGCGACCGCGTGCACGAGCTTCATCGGAATTCGCGCCGCGAACTGGTTGCCCACGATCACCGCTGGCACGTCGGCGATCATCATGCCCAGGGTAGTGCCCGCGATCACCGTCAACGGCGCCGAATAGTGTGCGGCCAAGGCCACGGTCGCGAGTTGGGTCTTGTCGCCCATCTCGGCAAGGAAGAACGTGATCAGGGTCGCGCCGAAGACGCCAAAGCGGCCAGCGACCCGGGTTTCCTCCTCTTCGATCTTATCCGGGATCATTGTCCAGGCGGCCATGCCGATGAACGTCAGACCCAGGCCCCAGCCCAGGACTTCGGGACTGATCACCGTCGTGATCCAGGCGCCGATTGCGCCGGCCAGGCCGTGATTGATCAGCGTGGCGCACAGGATGCCGGCCACGATCGGGAGCGGCTTCTTGAAGCGCGCGGCGAGGATGAAGGCGAGCAGTTGGGTCTTGTCGCCGATTTCAGCGAGTGCGACGACCCCGGTCGAAATGAGCAGTGCTTCCATGTCGGATTCCCGGGCCGGACGCGCTGGTGATCGCGCGGTGCGCGAGCGGTACCCGAGCCAGCTGCAGGATCTTGGAATCGTTGCGGCAGCGGGCGGTAAGTTCGGGTGCCCGCGCAAGCCTCATGAGGTTTCCTCACCTCTGGGCGCCAAGCTAGGGTAAATGGCTCGCCATCAAGCTACTCGGGCTTGGCCTGCCGACCGTAAGTCTCGTGGTGGACCCTAGCCCCCATTGCGTCGCGTATCGTAAGTTCGGCTAGCTTGCCTTCCGTCTTGACTCCGGCCCCTAACTGCCGCGCACGTGCGACCAGGAGGTCCCGCCGTGGGCTGATCTCCAGCGACATGCCATCCACGATCAATTGCCATTCGCTAGCTTCGGAGCCGGAGACCTCCAGACATGGGGCGACAGTCATTTGCACAAGTTGCATGATGTTCCCCTATGGGGAGAAAGGTCGGATGGCGACCCCTGTCCAGGGGCAGCTAGCGCGCGCCATCCGGCAACACAGTCTGCGCTCGTACGGACGACGCGCGCAACGCTTCGATTTTATCTATAAGAGTGGTATCGCACAGACTATTACTGCCGAGATCGCCCGCAAGTTCCTGCCCGTCCCTTAGCCTACGCAAGGAGCCGGAGGTGGACGCCGCATCCGAAGAAGGCGGGAGACCCCAGTGAGATTGTGTACGCAAGCAGGTGTCGCTACCCTGTCAATTGATGCCCCGCCTCTGGTCCTCCCCGAATTCGTTGGAACACCTGCGTCGCTCGACGCGGCTAGCGCTATTTGCGCTGGTGGTGTTCGTGCTGCGCGTGGGGATGGTGACCGCGTGCGCACCGAGCGATTTCGCCGAGTTGATGCCCGGCATGATCGAGGTCGCCGCGCAAGCCGAGACCGGCGGTTCCACGCCGGAGCCCGATCCGGAGCACGGCGGTGGCCACTGCATGCACTGCAGTTGCCACCACGTGGTCACCCTACCGGGCGCGCTTGCCCCCATCGCGGTCGAGTCGATGGGTTTTGACGTCATCACGCCGCCGTCAGCTCAGGCCAATGCGCCACCTGAGCTCAGTCTGAGACCTCCGATCGTCTGATCCCGCTCCTCGGGACCGGGCGCGCGTCTGCGCGCCTGGACGCTAGCTCGTTCAGAGGATTTATTCATGGCATTTCGTGTCTTCGCACGCGCCCGTGGGGCTGTGTGCGGGGTGCTGCTCGCCGGCAGTGTTGCCGCCGCGCCGACAGCCTCCACCCCGTTGGAAAATGAGCTCGCCGCGGCCGTCCGCGCCGCGTGGGCGCAACACCCGGCCGCTGAGGCTACCGAGCGCACGCTCGCCGCCGCGCAAGCCCGCGCGATCGCCGCCGGCCGGCCGCTGTACAACCCCGAACTCGAACTCGCCGTCAACGAAGAGGGCGAAGAGCGCACAACGACTGCCGGCCTCGGCTGGACGTTGGATGTGTTCGGCAAGCGCCGCGCCCGGGCCGCACTGGGTCAGGCCAACCTGACCTTGGCGGAAGCCGAAGCGGCATTGCGACGCACAACTTTCGCGCAACGCTGGCTGCAGGCATGGGCCGATCGCCTGGCGGCCGCCGAACGCGTGCGCGTGGGCGAGCAACGCATAGTCTTGGTCGAGCGCTTTGCCGAACTCGCCGAGCGTCAGCGTGCCGTGGGTGACATTTCCACGCTGGAACGCGATCTGGCCTTGCTTGCCCGCGATGAGGCGCAGGCCGAACAGGCTACGGTGTTGAGCGAAGCGGCGAGCGCCGACGAGGCGTTTCGCTCCGTCGGCGGCGGCGCCCCGGTGCTCCATGCCGTTCCCGCCACGCCCACGGCCTTCGAGGATGCCCCGCCGCGACTTAGCGGCGTGCCGGAGGCGCGCGTGGCAGCCGCGACTGTCGTCAGCGCGACGCGGCAGATCGACGTGTCGCAACGCGACCGGCGCCCGGACCCCACGCTGCGCGTGACGACTGGGCGCATCGAGATTGGACCCATCAGCGACAACGTGCTTGGCGTTTCTGTCAGCGTGCCGCTGTTCGTGCGCAACACCTACCGCGCCGAGGTCGTGGCCGCGCAAGCTGACGCCGAGGCCTCGGCCGCGGAGCTGCGTCGGGTCGAGCTCGAAATCCAGGCCCGCGCCGAGCGCACCGAGCGAACCTACGCGGCGGTGCTCGCCGCGTGGACGCGCTGGTCGGGCAGTCCCGGTACCGACGTCTCCAAGCGCGCACTACTGCTTGAGCAACTGTGGCGCGCTGGCGAGATCAGCACCCCGGACTACCTGATCCAGCTCAAACAAACGCTTGACACCGCGCTGGCCGGAGCCGACCTGCAGGGTCGGTTATGGCGCAGCTATGTCGATGCCCTCTACGCAACCGGCCGGCTCGATGCCTGGGTCGGATTCGATCGTGCCAATTTCGAGGTGACCCCATGATTCGTCTGTTTCGCGCCGCCACGCTTCTGGCCGCGCTGTCTCTGTTGAACGCGTGCGCCGACAAGACGGCGGACGCGCCGCCGTCAAAGACCGCCAAGCCGGCGTCCGCGGCCCCTGCACATGCCGGCGATGAGCATGAGGGTGAGAAACACGCCGAGGGCGAAGCGGGTGACGATCACGGGAAGGAACACGGCGAGGAAGGTGCCGCCGAACCCATCCGCATGGATGCGGCCGCGATGAAGGCCGCTGGCATCCGCGTGGCCGCCCTGGATGCCGCCTCCCTCAGCGAAGGACTGCGCGCTCCCGGAGAAGTGCTCGACAACGCCTACGGCACCACGCTGATCACGCCGCGCGTCGAAGCGCTGGTGGTGCGCCGCCACGCGAAGCTCGGCGATGACGTCGCCAAGGGTGCCCAGTTGGTGACGCTGTCCAGTGTCGCGGTCGCGCAAGCCCAAGGCACGCTTCGCATCGCCGAACAGGATTGGAAGCGAGTACAGGCTCTGGGGCCCGACGCGGTGTCGGGACGTCGTTATACCGAGGCGCAGGTAGCGGCCGAACAGGCTCGCGCCGCGGCGCAGGCCTACGGCATCGCGGGATCCTCCGCGGGTAAGGCCAACGGCGAGTTCACGCTGAGCGCGCCGCACGCCGGTCGTATCACCGAGGACGCGTTCGTCGTCGGCGAGCGCATAGAGCCAGGTAAGACGCTCTTCCGTCTTGTTGATGAATCCATTGTGTGGGTCGATGCGAAGTTGCCGGCCGAGAATGCGCGGCGCATTGCGGTCGACAGCCCGGCCCAGGTGGTACTGGGCGATACGCGCCTGCCGGGCAAGGTTGTCCAGCGCGCCCATCGCACCTCCGAAAACACGCGCAATGCCCTGGTGCGAATCGAAGTTCCCAACGTCGGCGATCGCCTGCATGGCGGTGACTATGTCGAGGTCTATCTCGATGCGGGCGATGACTCCACTGCCGAACCACGGCTGTCGGTACCCACCGCTGCGCTAGTTCAACTCGAGGGCGAGACAGTCGTGTTCCGGCAGGGCACCGACGGCACGCTCGCCCCGGTGGCTGTGCGCATAGGCGACGTGATCGGCGAACGCACGGTCGTGCTCGAGGGTTTGGCTCTGGGGGACAGTGTCGTGGTCGAAGGCGCTTATGCGCTCAAGGCGCAGATGCTCAAGTCCAAGCTCGGAGAAGGTCATGCGCACTGAGCCCCGCGTCCACCTGCGCGCAGGTGCGCCATGCTGAATCGTCTGGTCGAACTGTCGCTGCGTTACAAGTTCCTGGTGCTGATCGTATTCGGCGTGGTCGCCTTCCTCGGCGCGCAGGCCGTGCGCAACGTGCCGATCGACGCCTTCCCCGACGTCACGCCCGCACAGGTCAACATCTACACCGAGTCTCCGGGTCTCGCGGCCGAGGACGTGGAGCAGTTGCTGACCTTCCCGGTCGAATCCGCGATGGCAGGCTTGCCCAAGGTGCAGGAGATCCGCTCGGTCAGCCTGTTCGGGCTGTCGTACGTGTCGGTCTATTTCGAAGACGACATGAACATCTACTTCGCTCGCCAGCTCGTCAATGAGCGGCTGCAGGAAGTGGGCGACCGGTTACCGGAAGGCTACGGCAAGCCCAGCATGGGACCCAACAGCTCCGGGCTCGGGCAGGTGTTCTGGTACACGGTCGAGCGTGCGCCTGGCGTGTCGGAAAAATCCATCACCGACATGGACCTGCGCACGTGGCAAGACTGGACACTTCGTCTGATCCTGCGCACCGCGCCCGGGGTCGACGATGTGACCTCGTGGGGTGGCGGCGAGCGCGAGTTCCAGGTGCGCATCGATCCGCAGCGCCTGTATGCCCGCGGCTTGAGTTTCGCCGACGTCATCGCGGCGCTACCGGCCAACAACGGCCAGGTTGGCGGCAACGTGATGGACGTGGGTCAAGAGCAGTACCTGGTCCGCGGTCTGGGTCTACTGAGCTCCACCGAGGATATCGGTGGCATCGTTCTGAAGGCCGAAGACGGTGTGCCGGTGTTCATGCGCGATGTCGCACGCGTGATCCAGTCCCCGGCACCTCGCTTTGGCGCAGTGACGCGCGATGGCGAGGAAGTGGTGCTCGGCATGGCGTTGTCGCGCATTGGCGAGAACGCCAAGGACGTGGTGGAAGCGGTCAAGGGCAAACTCGAGACCGTGCGCAACGCGCTGCCCGAGGGCATGACGGTCCGACCGGTTTACGAGCGCACCGATCTGGTCAACAAGGCCGTCGGCACCGCCACGCGGGCACTGATCGAAGGCTCACTGCTGGTCGCGTTGATCCTCTTCCTGTTCCTGGGCGAGTTGCGCTCGGCGCTGGTCGTGATCGTGACCTTACCGCTGGCGATGCTGATCGCCTTCATCGGCATGGGCCAGTTCGGGCTGTCGGCCAATCTGATGTCGCTCGCGGGCCTGGCAATCGGCATCGGCATGATGGTCGATGGTTCTGTGGTGATGGTGGAGAACGCGTTCCGGATCATGGCCGAGCGCAAGGCACACGGCGAACAGGTCGACAAGACCTCGGCCGTGCTTGCGGCGGCCAAGGAAGTCGCCAATCCGGTATCGTTTGCGATCACCATCATCATCGTGGTGTTCCTGCCGCTGTTCAGCCTCGAAGGACTCGAGGGCAAGCTGTTCAAGCCAATGGCGTTCAACATCGCCTTCGCGATGGGGGGATCGTTGTTGCTGAGCCTCACGCTGATCCCGGTGCTGGCTGCAATGATCCTCAAGCCCAAGGAAGAAAAGGACACCTGGCTGGTCGCGCGCTTGAAGCGCCTCTACGCCCCCGTGCTCGAACAATCGCTCGCGCGCAAAGGCCTGGTGGTGACAATCGCCGGCATCGCGATGGTCGCGAGCCTGGCGCTGTTCCCCTTCCTGGGCAAGGAGTTCATGCCGCAGTTGCAGGAAGGGTCGATCATGTGGCGCGTCACGGGCATTCCGTCGACCTCGCTGGATGAATCGATCCGCACCAGCAAGGTGATTGCGGATGCGTTCAAGAAGTTTCCGGAAGTCGAGACCACTTTGGCGATGATCGGACGCGCCGAAAAAGGCGAGACGGCCGATGTGAACTACATGGAGATCTACACCGCACTGCATCCCGAGGACGACTGGAAAACCGGTCGCTCGATCAAGGAACTTGAGGAGGCAATGCAGGAGACGTTGGAGAAGGTCGTCCCCAACGTGGTGCCCGGTTACACCCAGCCGATCCAGATGCGCGTGGAAGAGCTGATCTCCGGCGTGCGCGCCACACTGGCGCTGAAGCTCTACGGCCAGGAACTGGGGGAGCTGGATCGACTGAGCGCACAGCTTAAGCCGGTGCTGGCCTCGATTCCGGGCGTCGCGGATCTGTCGCTGGAGGCCAACGTGGGCAAGCCGCAGATTCGCATCGAAGTCGACCGCGAGGAACTGGCGCGCCACGGCATGAATGCCGAGGAAGTGCTGACCATCGTACGCAATGGCCTGGGCGGCGAACCGGTGAGCGTGCTGCTCGATGGCGTCAAGCGCTTCGACATCTCGGTGCGCCTGGACGACGATACGCGCGATTCGATCGAGGCCCTGCGCCGCATTCCGCTCAAAGCCGCGTCTGGGGCCTTGGTGGCTCTGGAAGAAGTTGCCAACGTCACCGTGGCCGAAGGCTACTCGTTCGTGCGCCGCGAACAGCTGCAGCGCTATGCCGTGATCCAGATGGACGTGCGCGGGCGTGACGTCGACAGTTTCGTGAAAGACGCCGGCGCCGCGATCGCCTCCCAGGTCAAGCTGCCCCCTGGCTACTGGGTCGAATGGGGTGGCGCGTTCGAGAATCAGCAACGCGCACTGGCGAAGCTGAGCCTGATCGTGCCGATCACGATCTTTTTCATCTTCGTGCTGCTCTACACCGCGTTCAACTCGATCAAGTTCGCTGCCCTGATTTTGGCAAACGTGCCGTTCGCGACCATTGGCGGATTGCTCGCTTTGTTCGTGACCGGCCAGTACCTGTCCGTGCCCTCCGCGATCGGCTTCATCGCGGTGTTCGGTGTGGCGATGCTCAACGGCATCGTGCTGGTGAGCTTCCTCAACGAACAGCGGGAGCGCGGATTGTCAGTTCGGGAAGCCGTCGTGCAAGGCACCGCCTTGCGGCTGCGGCCGGTGTTGATGACGGCCAGCGTGGCCATTCTGGGCCTGGTGCCGATGCTGCTCTCCAGCGGGGTCGGGGCCGAGACCCAGCGTCCGCTCGCGACCGTCGTCGTCGGCGGGCTACTCAGCTCCACCTTGTTGACCCTGATCCTGCTGCCCGTGCTCTACGAGTGGCTGGAAACCCGCGCCGAGCGGCGCGCTGCGGAGACTGCGTGATGAAGCAGATCAAGGGGTTCGTTGACCGACACCGGGCCGGCGATCTGATGCACGCCCTCGAAGGCGGAGGCTTTCATCGCATCAGCGTGTTCGAGGCCAAGGGGCTGCACCAGCCTCGGATGCGTGGGGAGGTGGAGTACTCGGTGGAGTTGGGTGAGCGGGTGGTGAGCGAGGCACAGATCACCGTGTTCTGCGAGGACGACCAGATCGATGCGGTCGTGGCGATCTTCCGACAAATGATCCGCACCACGCATCGCGAGACGGGCTGGCTCTACGTCACGCCCATCGAGCAGTCCGTTCCGCTGGGCGCGGCGCTTGCCAGACCCTGACGCTGGACGCAGTGCGCGCTTCAGGCGCGCACTGCGTCGGGCATGACGCAGGCATTGCGAGACAGGGGAAGTTCGATGGGTGCCGGAAACGAGCACGGCGGCGGCGAGATTCGGTTCGAGAAACCGTTGTGGTGGGCGCTTGGCCTGACGTCGGCGTTCCTCGTGGCGGAGGTCGTAGGCGGACTCGTGACCAACAGCTTGGCGCTGTTGTCCGATGCCGCCCACATGATGACCGACGTCATTGCCTTGGGCGTGTCGCTGTTCGCGGTGCGATTGAGCCGACGTGCCGCAGATGCGATGCGCACTTACGGCTACGCCCGCATGGAAGCTCTCGGGGCTCTCATCAACGGGGCTCTCCTGTTCGTGGTGGCGGGCTACATCCTCTGGGAAGCGGCCGGCCGCTTCCGGCATCCGCCGGAGGTGGCCACGATGGGCGTGTTGGTCATCGCCTCGATCGGTCTGGCGGTGAACCTTGTTTCCATGCGACTGCTCAAGGCCGGCAGCGGCAGTAGCTTGAACATTCGCGGCGCCTATCTCGAAGTCTGGAGTGACATGCTGGGCTCGATCGGCGTCATCGTCGGAGCGCTCGTCATCTTCGCAACGGAGTGGACGCTCGTCGATCCAATCGTCGCAACGCTGATCGGACTGTGGGTCCTGCCCCGTACCTGGACGCTCGTGCGCGAGGCCAGTTCGCTGTTGATGCAAGGCGTGCCCCTGGGCGTGGATATGGCCGCGCTGCGCACTGGCCTGAAGAGCCAACCGGCAGTACGTGACGTCCACGATCTGCATGTCTGGGGACTGGGGTCCCGCCAGACCGTGCTCAGCGCGCACGTGGTCTTGCGTGATCCGACGGCCGATCCCGACGCCGTTCGGGTCGGATTGGAGGCGCTGCTGGAATCGGGCTTCGACATCCATCACTCCACCTTGCAGATCGAGCGCGTGCCCTGCAGGGAAGGCGCAACGCATGCGTGATTCGAGCCTGCCATGCGCCAAGTTCAACGCTGTTCAATCCTCGCCGCCATGGGGAAGGCCATGGAGGCACGAGATCGCGTTCACCACAGCAAAAGGCGCACCGCCGTCATGAGTCACCCTTCAGGAACCCTGCGCGGAAAGGTGCTCACGCTTCCGCTCTTGAGTTTGTCGGAGCGCACCGAGGGGCTCGAAGCGGTGATTGCCGCGGCGATGCGCCGTGCCCACCCGCGCGCCTACGTTCTGGTAACCCTGAGTGATGGGAAGGATTCCCTGCCGAGGGTCCTGACGGTCTCCAGCTCGAGGCAGCGCACGTGGTCGCAGTGGAATGCATTGCTCGCAGCGGAGATCGTCGCAGCAGGCGTCACCGCCGACTGGGGGAATGCCCTGGTGCTCGTCGCGACGTCGGGCTCCGCGCATGCCCCGTAGGTCGTGCACTCATGGTTAGGCGCAAACGCGCAGGGCGACCGCGGATCGCGCCGATGCGCGTTGCGCGCACGAGCGCGTCCCCGCTAACCACGCCGCAGCGACTGGCATGGCTGCTGAAAGCACGACCGCTTGTCAGCGTAGAGTTACTAGCGCTCTTGGCCAGCCTGTTCTTCGCGATTGTGAGCAATCGCGCGTTTTGGCACGCGGCGCGCGAGGCCGGTGCATTCGGGGGGCCCAATGGCCCCGCCGTCTTCCTGGCGCTGTTCACGCTACTGGTGTGCGCGCATGTCGCACTGCTCAGCATTGCCCTGCATCGCGCGACGGCCAAGGTGGTATTGACCCTTTTCCTGGTGGCCGCAGCGGTGATCAGCTACGCGGCCACTCGCAACGGGGCGTACCTCGAACCGGAGCGCATGCGACTGGCATTGCAATCCAATCTTGTGACCTCGTCCGGGCTCGGCTCATGGGATTTCGCTGCGACGCTGGTCCTGCAAGCCGGCTTGCCGGCGCTGTTGCTCTGGCGGATGCAGGTCGCTCACTTTGCATTCCCGGTCGCCGTCGCACGACGCATCACGGCCTTGCTGGTGGTCTGCGCCTTCGCCTCCCTGGCGGTCGGCGTGCCGCGCAACGAGATTGGCCACTTGGTGCGACACCACAAGGCGCTGCGCTACTTGGTGACGCCCGCAAACGTGCTGGCGGCAGTCGCACTGCGCTTGCGCGGGCACGGCGACACAGGCACACCCCCCAACCGTGTAGTTGTCCCCGCGCCGCCCGCCGCGGCGTTGGTGCCCCCGCAGGACGATCGTCTTCCCCTCCGCCGAGAACAGTCATGACCGAAAAAACACACGATGCGCCCGCCACTGGCGGGGACCACGCCCACGGCCATGACCACGGAGCCGAAGGCGCGCTCGGGGGCCGCGCGGAAATCATCCTGTCGGTGCTCTGTGGTGGATTGCTCCTGGCGGGATGGCTGCTCGAGCGCTCCTGGGGCGAGTCTGCGCGCGGACCCTGGCTGCTCTACGCGGCTGCGTACCTCGCCGGTGGCTTCTATACCGCGCGCGAGGCCATCGAAAACCTGAGGGCGCGCCAGCTCAAGATCGACTCCCTGATGATTGTTGCGGCGATCGGTGCGGCCGCGTTGGGTGAATGGGCCGAGGGCGCCTTGCTGTTGTTTCTTTTTAGCCTCGGTCACGCGCTGGAAAACTTCGCGATGGGCCGCGCCCGTCGAGCCATAGAAGCCTTGGCCAAGCTGCGCCCCGACACTGCACTGGTTCGGCGCGGTGATCAGCTGGTGGAGGTCTCGGTCGACACGTTGCAGGTCGGCGAGATTGTGGTGGTCAAACCCGACGAGCGCGTGGCCGCCGATGGGTTCGTCGTGCTTGGCGAAAGTAGCATCGACCAATCGGCCGTCACTGGCGAGAGCATTCCCGTCGACAAGCAACCCGTGCCCGATCCCGCTGCCGCTCGTCAACGACCGAACGCCGTGAGCGCCGCCCATCGTGTGTTCGCCGGCACCATCAACAAAGGCCGCGTCCTCGAAATTGAAGTCACCCGGCTGGCCGCAGAGAGCACACTGTCGCGCGTCGTGGAGCTGGTGCGCTCGGCTGAAGCGCAGAAGTCGCCCACGCAGTTGTTCACGGACAAGTTCCAACGGGTGTTCGTGCCCGCGGTGCTGGTCCTGATCGTGCTGTTGCTTTTCGCCGGCTTGGCAGTGGACGAGCCCTTCAGCGCCACGTTCTACCGCGCGATGGCGGTGTTGGTGGCAGCCAGCCCGTGCGCCTTGGCGATATCGACGCCGAGCGCGGTGCTGAGCGGAGTGGCCCGCGCGGCGCGTGGCGGCGTGTTGGTCAAGGGCGGAGATCCCCTGGAACGGCTCGGCGTGCTGCACTCTCTGGCCTTTGACAAGACCGGGACGCTGACCGAAGGCCAGCCGCGCATGACCGATGTGATGCCGCATGGCCCGACATTGGCCGACGAACTGTTGCAGGTCGCAATCGCGGTGGAGCGGTTGAGCGACCACCCGCTCGCCGCCGCCGTCGTGCGCGACGGGACGGAACGTCTGAGTCTGGAAACCCTGCCAATGGCGACGGATCTCGAAAGCCTCACCGGCAAGGGATTGCGCGCGACGGTCGAGGGCCGCCCGGTCCATCTGGGCAAGAAGAGCCTGTTCGGCGAAATTGGCGGTACCCCGCTGCCGGCGGACTTGGCGGAAAGCGTAGATGCGTTGGAGGCCCAAGGTCGCACCGTGTTCGTCGTGCGCCACGGCGAGCGCTATCTGGGAGCCATCGGTTTGATGGACACCCCTCGAGCAGCTGCTCGCGCGGTGATCGCGCGACTGCGCGAACTGGGCATGACTCAGCTCGTGATGCTCTCAGGCGACAATCAGCGCGTCGCCGATGCCGTGGCCAAGAGTGTCGGTATCGATCAGGCATTCGGGAATCTCATGCCAGAAGACAAGGTCGAGCAGATCAAGAAGCTGCGCGCCATGGGCGAAGTCGCCATGATCGGCGACGGAGTAAATGATGCGCCCGCTCTCGCCAGTGCATCGGTCGGCATCGCGATGGGCGCCGCCGGTTCCGATGTGGCGCTGGAAACGGCCGACGTTGCCTTGATGGGAGACAACCTCGACCACTTGCCCTTCGTCGTGGGCCTCAGTCGCCAGACGCGACGCATCATTCGCCAGAACCTCTGGGCGAGCCTGGGCATGGTGGCATTGCTGATCCCGGCGACGATCTTCGGCATGCGCATGGGAATCGCGGTGCTATTCCACGAGGGTTCAACCTTGCTGGTCGTGGCCAACGCGCTTCGCCTGCTGGCCTATCGCGCGCCCCCTCGCAGTTGAATCTGCCTCGCTCCTGCAGGCCGCCCAGTGCTGGATAGTGGAGATCGGGAAAGGGCCCTTGCGGGCCCTTTCTTCAGTGCCTGAGTGCGCGCGGGCTCAGCGACCGTTGTAGTAGCGGGAATGGCGGGAATGGCGATCGTTGCGGCGATGATGACTGCCGCCGTGGCCGCTGACGTAGGTGCTGCGCAGGACCGGGCCACGGTTGTGGCCGTAGGCGCGATCATTGCCGTAGTAGCCGTAAGCGCGATCGTTGCCGTAGTAGCCGTACGCACGATTGTCGTAGGAGCTAGCTCCATAGCCAGAGCCGTAGTGGCCGTGGTTCCTGTCCGCTGCGCTGCCCGCCGCGAACCCGAGCGCGGCTCCTGCAACCGTCGCGGCAGCACGGCCATTTCCGTGTCCGAACTGGTTGCCGATCACGCCGCCGATCACGGCGCCGACGATCGGTGCACCCGAGCTGCGATGACCGTCGCGACCATAGCGTTCGTCGTATCGGTCGTCGTAACGCCCGTCGTGAGACTCCTGCGCGTACCGGCCGTCGTCGAAGCGATCACCGTCGTCGTAGGCGTCGTGCCCCTGCGCTGCAGCGATGCCGCAGACACTGGCCAACGCGAAGGCGGTGGCGATACCTATGAAACGCATCATGTTCTTCTCCAGACGCCTGGATTGGCGCGGATCAACACTAACGGCGGCAAGATTGAGTCCCGCTGAACGAAACCCCGATAGGCGAAAACCAGTTAGCTCGCCTACAGGTGCGCGACGGGACGAAACGTCTGAACTGGTCACGCTGCCGACGGCGACCCACCTTGCGTGTGTCGCCAAAGCACTTGGCCTTCCGGCCTACCGCGCGCCCCCGCGCAGCAAAGCGCCGTAGCTAGGGAGCCTCTCGCGTAACAACTTGGTTTTATCGAGGTGCGCCTGCGGTCTTCGGCGGCGCAACAGGCACCCGCAGCACGGCAGGGCCTCATCCGCGAGGCACACCGAGCGTAGGCTAGGCCCGATATCCACTGGTGATGGCGTAACGCCGCTCTCGACCGAAGGCCCTTCGCGACACCTTGGGCCCCGGTGCCGCCTGCTGGCGCTTCCATTCGCTGGTGCGCACCAGATCCACGATGCGACGCACGAGCGCCGCGTCGAAGCCGGCGGCAACGATCTCTGCGGTGGACTGCTCCTGGTCGACATGACGCAGGAGGATGGCATCGAGCACGTCGTAAGGTGGCAACGTATCCTGGTCGGTCTGGTCGGCGCGCAGCTCCGCTGTGGGCGCCCGCTCGATGACGCCCCAGGGAATCACCGGCGCCCCGGCCACGGCGTTGCGCCAGCGAGCCAAGTCATAGACCTCGGTCTTGTACAGGTCCTTGAGCGGGGCGTAGCCGCCACACATGTCGCCGTAGATCGTCGCATAACCAACGGCATACTCGCTCTTGTTGCCGGTGGTAAGCACCAGACCGCCGAACTTGTTGCTCAGCGCCATCAGCAGCGCGCCCCGGGTGCGCGCCTGCAGGTTCTCTTCCGCGACATTCAACGGTTGCCCGGCGAACAATTCCGCCAAGGCTTCAAGGTAACCCGCGTAGGGTGCTTCGATCGGCACGATGCGCAGCGGCACACCCAACGCCGTGCATTGTTCGGCGGCCAGCGAGTTCGACACGTCAGCCGTGTGACGCGAGGGCATCGCGACCGCGGTGACGTTTTCGGCCCCGAGTGCATCGACGGCCAGGCTCAGGACCACGGCGGAATCGAGGCCACCCGACAGGCCCAGCCATACCGAGGAAAAGCCATTCTTGCGGCAGTAGTCGCGCGTGCCCGTCACCAGGGCGCGCCAGGCCAAGCCATCACGGCTTTCGTCGTGTTCGATGGGCCAGTCGACACGGGCGAAGGACCGCATCGCGGCGTCGTAGTCGACGACCAGGGCATGCTCGGCAAAGGCCCGCGCGGCGGGATGCACGTCTCCGTTTCCGTCGGCCAGCAGTGAGGCGCCATCGAACACTACGGCGTCCTGGCCCCCGACCAGATTGACATAGGCCAGCGCGACGCCCGTCTCGCGCACGCGCTGGGCGAGCAATGCGTCGCGTTCGGCGTGCTTGTCTCGCTCGAAGGGCGAAGCATTGGGTACCAGCACGACCGACGCACCGGCAGCGGCGGTCTGCGCGAGCGGCATGGCGCTCCACAGGTCCTGGCAAATGATCAGTCCGACATGGACCCCCACGACTTCGAACACGCACGGTCCGGCATTGGGGTCGATTGCGAAATAGCGCCGTTCGTCGAACACCGCATAGTTCGGAAGATCGCGTTTGCGGTACGTCGCCTCGATCTTGCCGTCGCGCAGCACGCTGGCGGCGTTGTAGACCACCGCTCCGGCCAACTGCGGCCAGCCCACCACGGCGACGATGCCGGTCACTTTCGCCGCTACGCCCAGCAGTGCCTGCTCGCAATCGGCAAGAAATCTCGGTCGCAGCAACAGGTCTTCCGGCGGATAACCGCTGATGGCCAACTCAGGGAACACGACCAGATCGGCGCGGTGTTCGCTTCGCGCCTGCGCGATCCACGCCGCGATGCGCTGGGCGTTACCGGTGATATCCCCTACCGGGAAATCCGCCTGGACCAGCACTATGCGCAAACGCGAAGTCATGCGCGGTCGGCGGCGCCGGACTGCGTGGGGGTGCGCGGCCGACGCAGCGTCTCGAGGATCGTGCATTGGGCGCGCACACCGCCGCCGCAGGTCTGGATCACGCGCTTGAGTTCGGATTCCATTCGGCGCAGGTCCCGCAGGCGGGCGCGCACGTCTTCCAGATGACGTCGGGCGAGCGCGTCGACTTCCTCACAGGACAGGCAGGCATTCTCGGCCAAGTGCAGCAGGCTGCTGATTTCCTCCAGGCTGAAGCCGAGGTCGCGGCTACGAGTGATGAAGCGCAGCCGGTCGACTTCCGCGGGACGGTAGGCGCGATACCCGCTGCCAGTCCGGTGCGGCGGCGGCATCAGCCCGATCCGCTCGTAGTAGCGGATGGTTTCGAGGTGACAACCGCTGGCCGCGGCGGCTTCGCTGATCTTCATCTGACTCTTGACCCTTTAGCGACTACGGAGTTTACCCTGCGGTCCAAGTCGAGCGAAATCGCAGGGCCGCCACTGGCCTGGAGTGCCTAGCAGCGCCCCATCGTGCGCGAATCGCTGCGCGCGCTGGGCTCGCGCTGGGCTTGATGGTCGCGGGGATGAGGATTCGCTTGACTCTGTATCTAGTACAGGGTTTAGGCTGGGTCATGGTCGTTCCCATTCCCGTTTGCGAGCGCAGAGCCGTGGTTTACCGAGCGTTGTTTTCCTGCTGTCTCTTTCTGGTGCTCGCGAGCATGTCCTTGCCCGCCCGTGCAGCCGACCCCCCCACAACCGCGCGGCAAACCCGGCAGCTGCTGGATTACATCGCGGTCGATTACCCCGCAGCTATCGGGGACGGCCAAGTGATCTCCGATAGCGAGTACGCCGAGATGCGGGAGTTCGCCGCGGCCGCACGCAGCCAGCTCGCCGCGCTGCCGGCCACCCCGGCGCAGGGGTCGTTTGCGAATCAGGCCGATGAGCTCATTGCCGCGATTGAAGGCAAGGCGCCAGCGTCGCGCGTGGCGGCGTTGTCACAGCGCTTGGCCGACGGACTGCTGGAGAGTTACGCGCTGGGTGCCGTACCTGCCTTCGAGCCGGACGTCGCGGCGGCCGCACCCATGTATGCCAGCAGTTGCGCGGGGTGCCATGGCGCTACGGGGCACGCGGACGGGCCGGCCGCAGCAAACCTGGATCCGCCGCCGATCGATTTCACGGACGGGGCTCGCGCGGCGCACCGCAGCCCTTTCGCCCTGTACGAGGCGATCTCCCTGGGCATCCCGGGAACGGGGATGACCTCCTTTGCGACCCTCTCTGAGGCAGAGCGCTGGGCACTGGCGTTCTACGTCGGAAACCTCGCGCACGGGCCTGAGGCGCGCACGCGTGGGCAGACGCTGTGGGACGACGACCCGCAATGGCGGCAACGGGTGCCAACGCTCGAGGCGCTCACGCGCACCAGCCAGGCCGATCTGGTCGCCGCCGGCGCGGCCGACACCGATGCGCTGGCCGTGCTTGCCTACCTGCGGGCGCAGCCGGTGTCCATCGCTCCCGTAAAAACCCACGCCGCCAACGGCCCATTGTCGCTAGCCCGGCAACGTCTGGCCGACAGCGTGCGCGCCTACGCGGCCGGCGATGGGGACGCGGCGAAGATCGCCGCGTTGTCGGCTTACCTCGACGGCGTTGAACCGGTGGAACCGACCTTGGCAGCACGCGACGATGCGCTGATGCGCGATCTCGAGGCGGCGATGGCGCGCTATCGCGACCTGCTCAACCGCCAAGCGCCTAGCGCGGACGCAAGCGCCCAGGCGGCCAGCGTGAGCGCGTTGTTCGATCGCGCCGAAACGGTGCTTGCCGACTCGAGCGCCAGCCGCAGCACCGCGTTCCTGGGGAGCTTTACGATCCTGCTGCGCGAAGGCATCGAGGCGCTGCTGATCGTGATCGGCATGATCGCGTTCCTGCGCAAGGCCGACCGCCGCGAGGCGCTGCCGGCCGTACATGCCGGCTGGATCGGCGCGCTGCTGGCGGGCGTGGCGACCTGGGCCGTCGCGACGCACCTGGTCGATGTGAGCGGCGCGAACCGCGAGGTGACTGAGGGCCTGTCGGCGCTATTCGCCGCAGCGGTGCTGCTGAGCGTCGGCATCTGGATGCACCAAAAGAGTCTCTCCGGCCGCTGGCAGCAGTACCTGCACGCCAAGGTGTCGGCGGCGCTGACCCGGCGCTCGGCGATCTTCCTGTTCTTGCTCGCCTTCGTCGCGGTCTACCGCGAGGTGTTCGAGACGATCCTGTTTTTCATCGCGATGTGGAGCGAGGAAAACAGCAGCGCGATTCTCGGCGGATTGCTCGCCGGAAGCGCCGTGCTGGCGGCGGTGGCGTTCTGGATGCTGCGCATGAGCCAGCGCCTGCCGATTGCCAAGTTCTTCTCCATCAGCTCGATGCTGATCGCGGTGCTCGCCGTGGTGTTGGTGGGCAAGGGTGTCGCGGCGCTGCAGGAGGCGGGCTGGATTGGCCAGACGCTGGTCGCCGCCCCGCGCATCGACTGGCTCGGCGTGTATCCGTCCTGGCAGTCGCTGCTCATGCAGGCGGCGGTCGCCGCGATCGCCGGGCTGGGCTTCTATCTCAATACCCGCGGCTCGCGCACGCTCTCACCGGCCGCGGCCAAGCCAACACCATGAGCGTCTGAGCCTGTGATGACACCGCGCAGACCCTGAGTGCCAACACCGACCGCGCACGCCGACGCGTGCTGTGGATCGTGCCGGGATCAATGTGGTGCTGTTGACCAGGTCGTTGCGCGAGCGCAGCCAGATCGAACGCATATTCATGTCGCCGCTGCGACTTCTCCGCGGACCGCAGCGCGTCCAGGCTCATGCCTCTGTGCGTGCGCGGGATTCGGCAGCGGGCCCGCTGGCTCGCAATTGCGATTGGTCCCGACGTGACAGCCACTGGCGGCCGATGCCTCGCCGATATTCATGCTTGACCCTGTAGTGACTCCAGGGTTTAGCCTATGCCCATTCGACACCTGGAGGCTGTCATGCGCCGCTTCGTCCATTACGGCGTTTACCCTGTGACCCTTGGACTGGTGCTCACCGTGGCCTGGGCGGTGGCGGCCGGTTTGGTTTCGCCGGGGCCGGTGTTACCGGCCGTGGTTGCCGCCGCGATCATCGCCATCGCACTCCTCGAGCCCAGGGTCCCGTTCGAACCCACATGGCTTCACGACCAGGGCGACCTGCAGGCCGACGTCATCCATGCCGTGGTGAACTGGGGCCTGCTCAGCGGCGGGGCCTGGGCCGTTCACGCACTGGTGCACGCGAGCGTGGCGCCGTGGACCCTTTGGCCGGCGACGTGGCCGGTGGTCGCGCAGCTGCTTCTGGTTGCCTTGGTCCTCGACTTCGGGCTCTATGCCATGCACGTGCAGAGCCATCGCTGGCCGTGGGCATGGCGCCTGCACGCCGTTCACCACAGCGCCGAACGCTTGTACTGGCTCAACGGCGAACGCCGCCACCCGGTGAGCGCGCTGCTCATGGGCGGCCCGGGGTTGTTGGTCCTGGCGCTTGCGGGCGCGCCGCCCGTCCTCGTCAGCGGGTGGCTGGCCGTGATTGCCGTCCATCTTGCCTTCCAGCACGCCAACCTCGATTACCGCCTGGGGCCACTGCGCCGCTGGATCGCTGGCGCCGAAACGCACCGCTGGCATCACAAGCGCGAATACGAAGACGCCCAGGTCAACTTCGGCGAAGTCTTTCTGCTGTGGGACCGCCTCTTCGGGACGTTCGTCGACCAACCGCAGCGGCTTGCGCCGAACGCCGTGGGCCTGCGCGATCGCACCGGGCCGGCGAGCTATGGGCGGCAGCTGGCCTGGCCGTTCCAGGTACCGCGCCCAACGCGAGACGCCTTCGAGTCCCGGCTGCGTGCCGGCCACGAGGCGCTCGCCGAGGGTCAGTTCAGCGACGCCCTCGCGCACCTGGAAGCGGCGCACATCCTGGGCCAAGGCTGGACGGGGCTTCATGTCCGCAGTCACGTGGCGCTGCTTCGGTGGGGGTGGCGCGCCCGGCGTCCCCGGGAAATGGCTGGCCAGATCGTGCGCATCGTGGCCTCGGCCCTGATGACGTGGCTGTGGATGCCCGCCGGTAACCCAGGCAGTACGCGCGCTACCCTGCTCGCGCGTCGGCCGGTTGCCGAGGACTTGGCGCAGATTCTTGCACGGAGCCAGGGATGAGCGATTGCGGCTGCCAGGTCAAACCGGCGGAGGATCCGCGCCAGCGGCACACGCTGTGGATCGCGCTCGCCCTCAACGCCGGCATGGCGGTGGTCGGCTTTGTGATCGGCTGGTGGGCCCAATCCACCGGTGTGCTCGCCGATGCACTCGACATGCTGTCAGACGCGACGGCCTACGCCATCGGCCTGCTGGCCATCGGCCGCTCGCCCCTGTTTAAGCGGCGCGCCGCGCAGCTCAGCGGCAGCGTGCTGCTGGTCTTGGGTGTAGTCGTTGTCGTCGAAGCCGCGCGCCGCGGGATCACGGGCAGCGAGCCGTTGAGCCTGTGGATGATGGCCGCGGCCGCGCTGTCGCTCGTCGTCAATCTCGCCGTGCTGCGCATGCTGCGGCCCTTCCGCCAAGGCGAGGTGCACCTGCGCGCGACCTGGATCTTCACGCGCGCCGACGTCGTGGCCAATATCGGCGTGCTCGTGGCCGCAGGGCTGGTCCTGGTGACTGGCTCGCGCTTCCCGGACCTGATCGTCGGCGCGGCAATCGGTGCCTACGTCGTGAAGGAAGCCGTGGAAATTTTGCGCGAAGCTCGCGAGCAGGCATCGCCGGCATGAGCCCGCGCCCAGACCTCGATCGGCGGCCCTCGACCTCTCGGCCGCTGCGGCTCTCGCGCCTGCACCGTGGCGTGCGACCCGCGGCATTTCTGTTGTTCGTGTTCCTGCTGCAGGTGGGCATGGCGTCCGCGTGCGTGGCCGACGACTTGAGCGCCTGGTTGTCGACTCCGGCGGCGGTGGGATCGACCGCCCCCGCTGGGGGCGACGACCGCTCACCGGCGCACAACACCTGCACGTACTGCGCCTGCCATTTCGCGGTCGCGCTGCCGACGGGTCCGGGGCCACTGGTTCAACTCGTTAGCGGCCTATACGCGGCCGCCTTGCCGCCGCGGGTCGCCAACGCGCCACCCGTGCCACGCCTGCGCCCTCCGATTACCTGATCGGTGTTCGGACTCGATGCGCCGCATCGAGATGCGCTGGTCGCAAGGAGAGATTCATGAGGTCTGGATATTTCGTGGTCGCGCGTGCCGCAGCGTGTGGCTGCTTGTTGTTGGTCAGCTCAGAGACGTGGGCGTCATCGGCCGAAGACACGCTGCCGGCCGTCTCCGCCGCGGTGCGGCAGGCGTGGGAGCGACATCCGTCGGCCGTGGCCACCGAGCTCACGCTCGCGGCGGCCCGCGCTCGTGCGCAAGCCGCCTGGCAGCCGCTTTACAACCCGGAGCTGGAGTTCGGGGTGGAAGACGAGGGCGAGGAGCGTAGGACCACGGCGGGCGTGGGCTGGACACTGGATCTTAGCGGCAAACGCCGGGCACGGTCTGAGCTGGGCCAAGCCAATCTGAGCCTGGCCGAGGCCGAGGCAATGATGCGACGCGCGCAATTCGGGCTGGCCTGGTTGCAGGCGTGGGCCGAGCGACTGTCCGCGACTGAGCGGGTGCGCGTGGGTGAACAGCGCGTCGCCTTGGTGGAGCGGTTTGCCGACCTCGCCGACCGTCAGCAAGCGGTGGGCGATATATCCCCGCTCGAGCGGGATCTGGCCTACCTCGCTCGCGATGAAGCGCGCGCCGAGCAAGCGTCCTTGCAGAGCGAAGCGGCCGTTGCGGAAGAAGCATTCCGCAGCATTGGCGGAATCGTCGAAGAGGCGCCTCGGCCGCCCGACCTGCCACCTCGTGTGCCGAGCGGGGACCTCGATGTGACATCAGTGCCCGAAGCGCGAGTCGCTTCGGCGACGGCAACGCGTTCGGAGCATCAGGTGGCCGTCGCTCAGCGCGATCGGCGGGTGGACCCGACCGTGCACGTCACTACCGGCCGAATCGACTTAGGGCCCGTCAGCGACAACGTTCTCGGAATCTCGGTCAGCGTGCCGCTGTTCGTGCGCAACCCATACCGGGCCGAGGTCGTTGCTGCGCGCGCCGATGCCGATGCTGCCGACGCCGAGCGCCGTCGTGTGGAACTTGAGGTCCTGGCCCGAGCCGAGCGCACGCAGCGCACGTACGCAGCCATGCGTGCAGCCTGGATTCAGTGGTCGCAAAGCCGCGGCACCGACGTCGCCACGCGCTCCGATCTGCTCGAGCGCTTGTGGCAAGCAGGGGAACTCAGTACGGCCGACTATCTCACCCAACTCAAGCAAACGCTCGATACCTCGCTGGCCGGCGCAGAACTTCGCGGTCGCCTGTGGCGCAGCTACGTCGACATGCTCTACGCCACCGGCCAGATCGAGGGTTGGGTGGGTTTCGATTCAAACCCCGAGGTGATCCCATGAGGTCCTGGACTCGAGCTGCCGCCGTCGCCGGCGTGCTGCTGTTGTTGATCGCGTGCTCCGACCGCGAAGAGCGCGTGCCGCGCGGCACGCAGGCGCCGAAGGCGGCCCCCGCGGGCGAGCACGGCGAAGCCGCGGACGAGGACGAAGAGGCGCAAGCGCAGACCGCGGGCCCGATCCGAATGGACGAGGCGGCGTTGTCCGCCGCCGGCATTCGCATCGAGGCGCTCACGCCCAGTGCCTTGTCGGAGGAGTTGCGGGCACCCGGCGAGGTCATCGATAACGCCTACGGCACGACGCTGATCACGCCGCGCGTGGACGCCATCGTGGTCCGCCGTCACGCCAGGCTGGGCGACGAGGTGGCCGCCGGCGCGCAACTGGTGACGCTCTCGAGCGTCGAGGTCGCGCAAGCCCAGGGGACGCTGCGTCTGGCCGAGCAGGACTGGGAGCGCGTTCGCGCTCTCGGCACAGAGGCCGTTTCAGGCCGCCGTTACAACGAAGCACAGGTCGCGGTCGAACAGGCGCGGGCCGCTGCGCGTGCTTACGGCATTGACCGCTCCCAGGGTAAGTCCGATGGCGAGTTCACCCTGACCGCCCCGCACGCTGGGCGCATCACGGAGGACGCATTCGCTGTGGGTGAGCGCATCGAAGCGGGTCGCACGCTGTTCCGGTTGGTGGATGAATCGATCGTCTGGGTGGACGCGAAGCTGCCGGCCGAGAGTGCTCAGCGCGTGGCGATCGGGCGCCCGGCGCAGGTGGTGCTGGGCGGTCAGCGTTTAGCCGGCAAGGTAGTGCAGCGCGGCCATCGAACGGCGGAGGACACGCGCACGGCGCTGGTCCGCATCGAAGTGGCGAACGAGGGCGATCTGCTGCACAGCGGCGACTACGTCGAGATCTATCTCGACGCGCAGGACACGTCCGTGGCCAGTGCCGCGCGTTTGGCAGTCCCGACGTCGGCTCTAGTGCAGTTCGAGGGCGATACCGTGGTCTTTCGGGACTCGTCTGAGGGACTGGTGCCGGTCCCGGTTCGCACCGGCGAGGTGATCGCCGAGCGCACGGTCATTCACGAGGGCCTGGCAGTGGGCGATCGGATCGTGGTCGAGGGCGCATACACGCTCAAGGCGCAGCTGTTGAAGTCGCAGATTGGAGAAGACGATGACTGAGGCCGCCCCCGCCGACCTCGGAGCCGCGCCATGCTGAATCGCCTGGTCGAGCTCTCGCTGCGCTACAAATTCCTGGTGCTGATCGTGTTCGGGGTGGTCGCCTTCTTCGGCATCCACGCCGTGCGCACCGTACCGATCGATGCCTTTCCCGATGTCACTCCAGTCCAGGTCAACATCTACACCGAGTCACCGGGCCTAGCCGCTGAAGACGTCGAACAGTTGCTGACCTTTCCGGTCGAGTCCGCGATGGCGGGTTTGCCGAAGGTGCAGGAGATCCGCTCGGTGAGTCTGTTCGGCCTGTCATACGTGTCGGTCTACTTCGACGACAGCATGGACATCTACTTCGCGCGCCAACAGGTCAACGAGCGTCTGCAGGAAGTCGGCGAACGCCTGCCGGAAGGGTACGGGGAACCGAGCATGGGCCCGAACTCGTCGGGCCTGGGCCAGGTGTTCTGGTACACGGTCGAGCGCGCCCCAGGCGTAACCCAAGCGCAGATCAGCGACATGGACCTGCGCACCTGGCAGGACTGGACACTTCGCCTGGTCCTGCGCACGGCGCCCGGTGTGGACGATGTCATGTCATGGGGCGGCGGCGAGCGCGAGTTCCAGGTGCACATCGATCCGGATCGTCTCTACGCACGGGACTTGAGCTTCGGCGAGGTGCTCGAGGCGCTACCGGCCAACAACGGCCAGGTCGGCGGCAATGTGCTGGACGTGGGCGCCGAGCAGTATCTCGTGCGCGGATTGGGCCTGCTGCAAAACGCGGCCGACATCGGCGCGATCGTGCTCAAGGCCGAGGACGGCGTGCCGGTGTACCTGCGCGACGTGGCTACCGTCGTCGAAGCTCCGGCGCCGCGCTTTGGCGCAGTCACGCGCGACGGGGAGGAAGTCGTGCTCGGAATGGGCCTGGCGCGCATTGGTGAGAACGCCAAGGACGTGGTCGAAGCGATCAAGAAGAAGCTGGCCGCGGTCCAGAAGGCGTTGCCCAAGGGCATGGTCGTGCGGCCGATCTACGAGCGCACCGACCTGGTGAACAAGGCCGTCGGCACCGCGACTCGAGCCCTGATCGAAGGCTCGCTGCTCGTCGCAGTGGTCCTGTTCCTGTTCCTCGGCGAACTGCGCTCGGCGCTGGTGGTGATCGTCACGCTGCCACTAGCGATGCTGATCGCCTTCATTGGCATGGGGCAATTCGGGCTGTCGGCAAATCTGATGTCGCTCGCCGGACTGGCCATTGGCATCGGCATGATGGTCGATGGCGCCGTCGTGATGGTCGAGAATGCCTTCCGCATCATGGCCGAGCGGCAAGCGCACGGCGAGCGGGTCGATCGAACCTCCGCGGTGCTGGCGGCCGCCAAGGAGGTCGCGAATCCGATCTCCTTCGCGATCTTGATCATCATCGTGGTGTTCCTACCGCTCTTCAGCCTCGAGGGCCTCGAAGGCAAGTTGTTCAAGCCGATGGCGTTCAACATCGCGTTCGCTATGGCGGGCTCGTTGCTGCTCAGCCTAACGCTCATCCCGGTGCTGGCCTCGATGATCCTCAAGCCCGGGGAGGAAAGGGACACTTGGCTCGTGGCGAGGCTCAAGCGCCATTACCGACCGTGGCTCGAGCGCTCGCTGGCCCGCAAGGGCGTCGTGGTGACGGTGGCCGCGGTGGCGTTGCTTGGGAGCCTCGCGCTCTTCCCCTTCCTCGGCAAGGAGTTCATGCCGCAGTTGCAGGAAGGCTCGATCCTGTGGCGCATCAGTGCCATCCCTTCAACCTCGCTCGACCAATCCATCCGCACCAGCCGCAAGATCGCGGAAGCCTTCAAGCGCTTTCCGGAGGTGGAAACCACGCTCGCCATGATCGGGAGATCCGAGGAAGGCGATACGGCGGACGTGAACTACATGGAGGTCTACACCGCGCTGCATCCTCAGGAAGACTGGGAGACGGGGCGCTCGATCAAGGATCTTGAAGAGGCAATGCAGGAGACTCTCGAGGAAGTCGTGCCCAACGTCGTACCGGGCTACACGCAGCCGATCCAGATGCGCGTGGAGGAATTGATTTCGGGGGTGCGTGCGACGCTGGCGCTCAAGCTCTACGGTGAGGACCTGCACGAGCTCGACCGCCTGAGCGCGCGGCTCAAGGGCGTGCTGCAGACGGTGCCCGGCGTTGCCGATCTCTCGCTCGAAGCCAATTTGGGCAAGCCGCAGATCCGCATCGAGGTCGATCGCGACGAGCTCGCACGCCATGGCATGAACGCCGAGGAAGTGCTCACCATCGTGCGCCATGGGCTGGGCGGGGAACCGGTGAGCGTATTGCTCGACGGGGTCAAGCGCTTCGACATCGCGGTGCGATTGCAAGCCTCGACTCGCGACTCGATCGAGGCCTTGCGACGCATTCCGCTCAAGACCGCCTCCGGGGCGCGGGTACCGCTCGCGTCGGTAGCCGACATCCGCATTACGGAAGGCTACTCCTTCGTGCGGCGAGAGCAGCTGCAGCGCTACGCCGTGATCCAGATGGACGTGCAGGGCCGCGACGTCGACGGGTTCGTGCAGGACGCCAACGCCGCCATCGACGCACAGGTCGACCTCCCGGCCGGATACTGGATTGAATGGGGCGGTGCCTTTGAGAACCAGCAGCGCGCCTTGGCCAAGCTGAGCCTGATCGTGCCGATCACGATCTTTTTCATTTTCGTGCTGCTCTACACCGCGTTCAACTCGATCAAGTACGCCGCGCTGATCCTGGCCAACGTGCCCTTCGCGACGATCGGAGGACTGCTCGCGCTGTTCGTCACCGGACAGTACCTGTCCGTGCCGTCGGCCATCGGATTCATCGCCGTGTTCGGCGTGGCGATGCTCAACGGGATCGTGCTCGTGAGCTTCCTCAACGAACAGCGCGATCGCGGCCTGTCGGTCCGCGAGGCCGTGTTGCAGGGCACACAGCTGAGATTGCGTCCGGTGCTGATGACCGCGAGCGTCGCGATCCTGGGCTTGGTGCCGATGCTGCTGTCGACCGGTGTGGGCGCAGAGACGCAGCGGCCACTTGCGACGGTGGTTGTCGGCGGTTTGCTCAGTTCGACGCTGCTGACGCTGTTCCTGCTGCCGGTGCTTTACGAGTGGCTGGAAACCCGCGCCGAGCGGCGCGCCCGATCGGAGGCCCCATGAAGCGCATTACCGCACTGCTGCACCCGCATCGGCTGAGCGACATCGTGCACGCGTTGGAGCGGGCCGGCCAACGCCGCATCAGCGTCGTGCACGCGCTCGGATTACTCGAGGCGGCAAGTAACCGCGAACTGGACTATTCAGTCGAGCTCGGCGAGCGCATGACGCAGGAAATCCAATTGGACGTGTTCTGCGAGGACGCGGCGGCCGAAGCCGTTGTGGCACTGATCCGCCAGCACGGTCGCACGTCGCTCCCACACTCCGGGTGGATATTTCTCTCGGCCATCGACCAAGGCGTTGGGATTACGAATTAGCGTCCATGCCACGCACCTCTGGGACACACAGCACCAAGCGGCAAGTGACTGGCTTATCCATGCCTGCCGGGGTGCGCGCATCCCTTGACCCACGCCGAGGGCCCCGATCGCGGACTGCGCTCGATCCGCCCCCAGACGCGCGCCGCGCGTTTCAGCGCCGAACTGGTCTACGCCCCCGATCAGGAATAGGCCGCCGGCAGGTCCCGGTCACGCGGCCCACCCGCTCACCCACCTCGATCTCATCTCGGAGCGACCCAATGCTGTTTCGAGTACATTGCTTCGAGGAACTCTGGCCTGCAGCTGACGTTCGAATATTCGCCGATGTAAGGGCTTTGGATTTGGCCGGGTCCATTGCGAGAGCCGACACTGACCGCCCATGACCTTCCGTACTCGACATCGCCGCTGGATCGCGCTGCTTGCACTGTTTGGACTGTTGTTCCAGCAGATCGCAATGGCCGGCTACCGATGCCCTATGCAGGATGTTTCACCCGCCTGCATGCACTTGGGCGAAGGTGCATCGGGTTGCGAATGCCCCAAGGACGGTGACCGTACGCGCTGCGAGCAACATTGCGCACCCGACTCGTTGACGAGTAGCGACCACGCTCCAAGCGTACCTGCGCTCGCCGCGACCATGCCGTCCTGGCTGGAGCAGTCGAGCCGTGACCGTCGCGTCTCGGATGCCGCACTGGGCGCGACGGTGTCCGTCCGTACCGCTGCACCACCGCTCATCGACCGGTTCTGCAAGCGGTTGATCTAAGCCGACAAGACTGCGATTCCCGCGCCCCCGCGCCGGGTAGTTCGCCCTCTACCGCTCTTGCGACTGCGCTCCGATCCGTAGAGATCTGGACGATGCGTCGCTATCTCTTCCTTACCAATCCATCCCGGAGTATTTGTCATGTCCAACGCAATCAACATTCGCAGTCTGGTCCTCGCCGCCCTCGTGGCCGCTGTTCCGACCTCATCTTTCGCCCACCGCCACAGCGAGACCATGGGTCTCGTCGGCGGTGCCGCGGGAATGCTGAATGCCTGCTTCCAAGGGTCGGCAACGCCGACAGTGGGCGAGCAACTCGAAGTCGTCCGCACCTCCCTGCGGAGCCGCTCGCCCAAGGCGACCTCCTTCCCCGTCGCTCGCCACGTGGGGCATGTTCGCGTCACTGCTATCGAGGGCAAGTGCGCCTCGATCGAACTGGTCGACGGAAGTGTCCGTGCCAAGGATCGAGTGCTGGGTGTGAGTCGATAGGCCTAGCCGTGCGGGAGATACTCGATATTCGCCTGAGGTTCCCGCACCGACATAGGCATCGTCGACTGCGGTCGCGTCGGCAGCAGGATTACTGGCTCGTGTGGAGATCTCGTCTGAGCCTCCACACGCTGCTGGCGCGACCATGGCAGGCACCGCAGACGATTTCGGTAATCATCGCCGGCCTGATTCTTATCATGGTCGGGCGCGGCGTCGGCTTGGAGGTCATGTAACGCTCCTGACCTGCCGTCCGCGGAAGGGCTCGGCTCGCTCGTGCTCGCAGAAGTCGCCGTACTTTTAGCCTTCTGCCGCGCTACCAGGGAACGCGTACCAACCACGTCTTCAGCCCATTTCACGCAGGTCATGGCTACCTGGCTCAAGTGCCAGGGGGTGATCGATCTGAGTCCGCACAGTGCTTCTCGTGCCGGCATCGTTCATCGCGCGATCTACGACCCGATCAGCTGGCGTTTCGTTTGGCCCGCAGCCAATGAACCGGACTTCGAGCAGGAAGTTGCGAGGCGAATCAGGGCCATCGCGGCACAGTCGAGCAGCGTTCCACAAAAGGTCCAAATGTGGCGGATTCTCGCCAGCGCCGAAGTCGAGGGCTACCTGTCCAACCAGCTTGGGCGCCACGGCTTCGACACAAACTGGTGGGTTGACGTGATCGATCGGGCGAACGATGGCTTTCCGGGAAGCTCTCGCTCGCGCAGATGCGCTACGTCATCTGGGCCAGCGTTCGGGAGGGAGCGTCGGCGTTCCTGAAGTCGAACGGTGACGATTCGGCCGCCCGTGAAGCGATCCTCGCAGAGATCTGGCGCCGCGCCCGATGGGTGGAAACCAAACCTGATTGGGGTGCAGGCTTCGTTCCAGCCGCCAGCGGACTTCAGTCGATCATGTTGACCATCTTCCTTGAAGACGTGGCACCGATCGGGGCACGGTACTGGACCCAGCCACCGCACGAATCCTCGCTTCTGGAGCAATAGCGATGGCTGAGAAGGAGTTGGATCGCTTGTTGGACCTTGCCCAGAGGGAGCCCGGCTATCGGCCGGAATTCTTTCGTATCCTGTTCGAGAGCCTGGTGTTCGGGTTGGTGCCGGCGCCGGGCTTCGGCCCGCCCGACAACATCGTGCGGTTTGTGATGTGGCAAGACCCTTTCGGCCACAACATCCTCCCCATTTTCTCCAACTCAGTTCGGGTCAAGCGCGTTGTCACCGAAGGCACCAAGGCATACGGGATTAACGGTCGAGCGCTCCTGGAGGCAACGCGCGGCGCGATCTTCGTGCTCAACCCGAACGAGCAAGCAAGCTGTCGCCTTACGCCGGAGGACGTTTCATCGTTGCTCGATGCGGGGACGACGGCGCAAAGAAAACCGGTGCACTTCGTTACGAGCGACTATCTGGCGATGCGCGCTCCCACCAGTCCTCCCGCACCGCTGATCGCGTCACTGACGGTTCTCTACTCGCGCCTACCCAGCGTCCAGCGCGCATTTCTAGTTGAACTGAGGAACACACAATCGGACGACGGTCCGACCCTGCTCATCGGGATCGAGGTTGATCCTCAATCTGAGCGCGACCGTGTTGTCCGAGAGACTGCCACGGTGATTGAAGACGTTGGCGGGGCTGGAGATCACTTGGACTTGTGCCTGTTCGAAGGGGCTGGCGACCCGATCTTCGAGGGGATGCAAATGTTGGTTGACCCGTTCTACCAGCGGTCGTGGGGTTCGAAGCTGGCCTCGGATGCAGTGGGCGGCAGGGCATGATCGGCGTAGTCTCTTCCCGTTCGTTCGAAGGGTCGTCGATGCCACCCAGTCGGAACCGCATATCGACCTTCGCTCGCCCGAGAGACGCTTCGTATTGCGGGAGAACTCGACAGAACCGTCGGTGACGGCTTGGGCACGTTCGCTTCTGCCGCGCACGGAGGTGAAACCTCGCCTCCTTCCGATCGCGATGTCGCGGAGTCTGACGGGAGCGCGACAGCTGCGTCCCATGAAGAAGAGTAGACGCACAGCGCGCGCTCGCATCGACCAACTAGTCGATCGGGTGCTCTTGCTTGCTGAATTTGATCCGCTGGAACTCTCTGAGATGATGGCTACCGCCGAAGCCAAAACCCTTGCCGCAAAAGGCCGTGAGTGCCGAGTATTTCGGCCGTTTGGTGGAACTGCTGGCCGGGCCTGCTCCACGAATACGCGGGGACTGCTGGCGAGCGCGCTCGGCCAATCGCCGAATCAAAAGCTCGCTTTCGGCAGGGTGGAGCCCCCACGGCGATCTCCGCGACGTCTGGACTACAGTGAAATGCGCTGGACGTCTTCCGGGCTGGACGACAAAGTAGATTCCTGACCTTCTTCCAAGAGCATCAGATGGATGCTGAAAAGCGAAAGCGGTGATCATGACCAGCGAGCAACGTGTTCACGTTGCCGGAATGACTGTTCATAACCGCCGAAATACGCAGGTGCGAGAACTCGTGCTCCCCCCCGACATTGCATAAAACTCCTCTACTTCAATGGTGTGCGAGTCCCGATGGCGGCAACAACTGGCGTTCGACGTCAGTCAGTAGGTGGGCAAGAGTCGTCGTTCGCTCCAATTTCAGTCCGATCCTTGGAATCCGGTAAAAATTGGCACCAATTCCTGTCCGGACCTGCTGGAGCGCTTCTAGCCTCCCCCGATGCCCCAGTTCTGATGCCGAGTGACAGCGCGCTGGCCTCGGCTGCATCGATCGTTGCTGGGCGTGGCCATGGCAAGCGCGCTACAGAGTCCTCGGCGGAACACATTCCTCGGGGGGCGGGCGTATCTACTCGCGGGGAGCGGCAAGCGCGATGGATCGGCAGAACACCGCCGATCTGCACCGCCCCTCGAGGAACCGCGAACTGACTCTCAGAGCGTCCGCACAGGTGCGTACTCACTAGCCGCGGATGGAACGCGGGGAATTGAGGACAGGATGAGACTCCAAGGCATCTACGTTGTTGTCAGTCTCAGCCGCGAGCACGAGCACGGGTACCCCTGCTTCTGCCTAGGCGGAGCTCGGGAGGACTACACGGGAGGTCGATGGCAGCCAAGACGCTAGGTCCGGGTGTCATTGTCTATGCAAGGATCGCTGAGCGTAATGGAACTCACACAGCTCAACTGGTGTGGCGCGTGAATCGGTCCAAATCTGGCGACATGGTCTATGTCGAGTGAGGCCATACGATGATAGGTCGCGACGATCGATAGGCACATGGTGGCTATAGTCCGCCAAGTAGATGCCATCGAGCTCACCGATGCGGTGGTTGCAGAGCCATCGGCCTACTGGTGGGACCTAGGAGGTTGCCCGCGCGGGAGGGTGCGCGATACTCCCGTCGCGCAGTACATTGTTGTCGGATCTTGTTGTCGAGGACTTCGGCGCGGATGACGACAACAATCTACTCATCGTCGCCGCCTAGCCCGAGGCGCTAGGAATACCATCGGTTTGCGCCCTGCAAAGGGCTGGAAGGCGTCGGCGGGCTGCTGGGCAGATGCTCGATATGGCCCAAGCCACGATTCGCACGCAGCCGACGTGTGTGAGTCGGCACAACATTGATCGAGTATTTGACGGGAAGTCCGTGAGGTACCGGGACGATATGACCCAAGCCTCAGATAGCGCCATGTTTTCTATACGTTTGTGCGCAATGCATGAGTCCTAAGTTCCAGTTCTACAAAGAATTGTACGAGAATTTAGCTATTCGTTTAGTATTCACGCATGTACGTCGACCAGCTCATTGACCTCCTGCGGCAACACCCCAGCCTCTCCAGCCCCGAGATCGCCTCTACCCTGGCCCTGAGCCAACCTACGATCTCACGCGCGATCGCTGCCGCAGGCCCTCGTGTTCAGCGCCTCGGCCGCGGGCGTTCCACCCGTTATGCGCTCGTGCGCGCAATCGCACCATACGGATCGCGCTGGCCACTGTTCCGCATCGACGCTTCCGGAACACCGCATGAGCTGGCCGAGCTCGTCGCGCTAAACAGCGATCGAACCGTCGTCCTACGCAGCGCACCTTTGCTCAGCACGTGTACTGCAGGTGATGGAGCCTTCGAAGGACTTCCCTGGTACCTCGACGACGCCCGACCGCAGGGCTTCCTGGGTCGCATCGTTGCACGAAGACTGGCGCGTGTCCTGAGTGCACCGGCAGACCCGCTCCAGTGGACCAATGACCATGTGCTTGCCGCCCTGCTCGTCGACGGCGACGACGCGCCCGGAGACCTGGTGCTCGGCGAAAACATGCTGGAGCGTGCGCTCGGACCACGTCCGGAAACCGACATCCCCCACGACGCGCGCGCAATCCGTTACGCGGAACGAGCGGCCGCGGCGCTTGTGGGCGATGTTGCAGGATCTTCGGCTGGCGGAGAGCAACCGAAGTTCACTGCGCGAGTGCGTGGCAGCGACGGCCAACTGAGACACGTGATCGTCAAGTTCACTGACAGCGGCGATAGCCCGGTTCGACAACGCTGGCACGATCTCCTCGTTGCGGAACACGTCGCGTCGGAGTGCCTCAACGATGCGGGCATTCCCGCAGCGCGGACGGCAGTTCTCAAGGGAGATCGGACCTTCCTCGAGATCGAGCGATTCGATCGCATAGCCGAGCGAGGACGAAGTGGCCATGTCTCCCTTGCAGCCCTGGACAACGCGCTCCATGGCGCACGCGACGACTGGAGTCGCGCGGCGAGCCGCCTGGAGCGCGACGGCTGGATCGACCCTCCGACCGCGCAGTTGCTGCGCACGGTGGCGCTGTTCGGCCGACTGATCGCGAACAGCGACATGCACTTCCAAAACGTGAGCTTTCGGCGCACCGACTCTCGCCCGTTCCCGCTTGCCCCCGTTTACGACATGCTCCCAATGGAGTATCGCCCGGCCCCGACCGGCGAATTGGTCGATCGCGAATTCACGCTCGCACCGCCCATGCCGAGAGATGCACCCATACGGGAGTGGACCTTGCGCCTCGCAGCGGCCTACTGGGAACGGCTCGCGACCGACGAAAGGATCAGCGTGCAATTCCGGCGTATCGCAAAGCGAAATGCGCAAATCCTCCGCAGCGCTTGAAGCCAGAATGTCCCCGCTAGCGGGGATCGGAGTACTTGGATGTCCACACAACGGCTTGTCGTACTGCTTGCGACCGCAACGCTCTTGGGCCTGGCAATCGGAATCGCCGTCGTGCGCGGTACAGCGCCTGCAGCGGCGCTAGACGAAGCCTCCACGACCGGATCCGATCTCGGCACCGAGTCTGCCAAGGCCGTTGCGGCAACGCCGAGTGATGCGTTGCGATCGGCGAAGCCAGGCACGTCGACGGACGCCGCGCGGGGAGCGGAAGGGCAATCGACGCGGGCGCCTGCGCCGCTTCCACCGTTGGACGCACCCGTTGCGGAGATCTACGAGGACCTCGCCGACCGCGCACGCCGCGGCGACGTCCGTGCCGCGTGTCGCCTGGGGTCAGACCTGTGGGATTGCGCAGAGCGTCAGATGGTTCGCCGGATCGATCCGGAAGTCGAATCCCGTCGCATTGCGACCATGCGCCAGCGGGGTGAATCGGACGTCGCGATCCAACGCGCGGTTGATCGCGCAGCAGTCCAGCAGGAGCGGTCGGACCGACTCGACAAGCGATGCGGCAACGTTCAGCCAGCGCGGATAGATGAGGCTTTTGACTGGATGCTGATGGCCGCGGAACAAGGGAACGCATTTGCAATGGTGCGTTTCGCGGGCACACCCATGGTGCCGGCGGACCGGCACTTCATCGAGGTCGAGCGCCTCGCCGTATACCGCGATCGCGCGCCGGTGTTCGCTCAACGCGGGCTCGCGCGTGGAGATCTCCGAATGTTGCTACTGGTGGGCATGCTCGCGAGTCCACAACCAGGACAAGGATGGTCACCGCTGGCCCAGGTCATGAAACTCGATCCCGCACAGGCTTACGCATACTCCCAGCTCGCCGGCGGGCTGCTCAGCGGATCACCCGACGATCCGCCAGAGCCCGAACTGCGTCGACTCGAGCGTCAGCGCGCGGCGCTGACGCCCGCGCAACTCGCGTCGGCTGACGATGAGCTGCGAAAACTCCGAGCGGGCGCTTACGCAAATCTCCACCCCACGGATCTCTCTACGCTCATCGGAGGCCCCGATGGCGATCGCCTTAGTCAAGCAGCCAGCTGCGAAAGCGATCCCTGAGAAAACTCCGCTGCATTGCATCATAAGCAAACTCAGGACACACTTTGGTCGCGGGCATCAACGCAGCCCGCCGCTCGAGGTGCGGGGGCATCTCGATGTGAATTCGACCGCTAAATAACTCCAACAACGGGAGTCACGCCAATGAAGGTGAAGTCGATACTTTCCGCTCTGGTGCTCGGCGCTTCCACGCTGCTCGCAAGCCCGTCGCAGGCAGCGATCACGTGCTCGTGCGAACACCTGAACTCGGTCTGGGATGGATTGTGCGAGGCGCAGCCTGGCCAGCAATCCTGGGAGCTGTTCTCGGGGTTCATGTTCTATCGCTACCGCTACACGTGGACGACCACGGGCAGCGCGACGATGCCGCAGGGCTCGAACAGTCTGAGCGAGTTCGGCTACTACACCGTGCCGGCGTTCCAGTCGGGAACGCTTCGCGTGTCCATCCGCGATGTCTATAAGGGCGTCGAGCTGGGCAGCAAGACGTGCGCGTTCGGGACGTAAGGCAGATCCCTGCTTGAAAAACGGTGGGCAATTACGCGGATGAATACCGCGAGGTTGCCCACCATCCGATGAGGACTGTCAGCTTGCATGGTGAACCGATGAGCTTCGTTGGCGTCGCGTGAGCCGAACTCGTCCTGCGATCTGATTGACTCTCACCTCACGTCGAGTTATGGCACGTGGTTGAGGAAGATGGACGTAGTGCCGGACTGCTGCGGCTAGAAGGTGCCCAGCGGGCAATCTCCGACGACAGGCGTATTCCTTCTCGCGTTGCCAGGTCTCCTAGTCGATTCGAACGCTCGTCGTGTGATCGGGCGGCCTGGAATGATTCAGTTCAAAGGGATTGGCGAGAAGGGCGACTGCGGTCAGGTCGACCAGATTACGAGTGGCTCCGAGCGTCATCGTGGCGTGATGGGACACGATGACCGCGAGTTCGGTGGGAAGTCGAACAGAAGTAGTGGCACCTTTGAACTGGGGCATCGGGAGCTCCGGACATGAGTGTTGAGAGGCGAGTGGGGAATGTTCAATCGAGCGCGTTCCTTGAACGCAGAGCCTCGATTGAACCGCCGGCTCATCACGGAGAGATGCCGAGCGAACGTATCACCGGAGCCCCATGCGGCCAATGCTCGAATCAGCATTGCGGAACCCTTGGATCCATGTCCGGGCAGTAGCCGATGTGGGACCCCCTATGCTCTCAAGTGCTGAGACAAGTAGCCCGTAGTTTTCTGCTGTTGCGGTAGCCGCGCCTGTTGCCACGTGGCCGACCTTCAGATGCACACCATGACAATTGGGTCCTAGTGGGACAGACATATGGGAACGTTCATCCCTTTCGATTCTTGGATCTACGCGCGCAACTACCCTGGCCTCGGCTTGGTCCCCGCCGAGGTGCAGGAAGAGGCTCTAGGAGTCCTCGTCGCTTCGATCAACGCCGGCACGGTTCTCGACTTCGACGGAGTCGGTTCGATGAACGGTCGCGCCCTTCGTGAAAAGCATGGCCACGACTGTCCGATCGAGATGAACTGGAACTGGAAGGGCTCGCCGCAAGGTTGGCTCTGTCCGTGTTGTGGCAGGTCAAAGGTCGAGATCTCCCGCCTTGGCTCGAAGGGACAGATCCTGGCAAAGCTCGTCGTGCACCACGACCACATGAACCTTGCCTTGCGGCGGGCATTCCACACCGCGTTCGAGGTCGCCGGCACTGACGTTGAGCAAGCAGGTGGCGCAGAACTCGTCACGCGGATCGCGGCCGCGTTCGCCGCATACACCGAGGTGCTGGTGTGTGAAGACTGCAACAACGCAGACGGCGACGCGAAGCGTGCACTAGGGCTGCCCAGCGACTTCTCGTTCGTGGTGAGTCACATTCGGAGCTTCATCCGCCCCGTCCCTCATCGCCCGCATCAGATCGACCAGCAGGCGGCCCTCGCGACCTGGGAGCTCGCGAAGCCAGCCTTCGCGCTGCGCATGCGCATCATCCTGGCGATAGCAAAGGCGGCCGCGACGGACAGACACTGGTATGAGCCGCATCAGGGTCCAGGAGACCCCGTACCGGTCTACGGGCGTCGTCGTGGGGTCTCTGGCGACTTGCACGTCGGCCGCTGGATCCCGACTGACAGCCTTGAGAAGGCCCTCGGTCCGGTGCAAGCGCTCCCGTCGCGCAACCTGGCCCGATGGCGTACGGAGGCGCGACCACGTGGGCGCACGTTGCCCAAGAACTATGTGGCGCTGTTGCGCTCCAATGCGCACGATGCGAGTCGATGGGACGAAGTGCCTCAGGAATGGCGATGCCCGACCTGTAAGCGCTCCAAGTATGAGGTTACATACGTCGGCGCCCAGGGTCAGATCATATTTCTGCTCTCGAGGACGCCAGGTAGGCGCATTGGCTGGCCAGACGCCGTTTGCAATCATTGCTTCTCGGTGTTGGCGAGCCTGAAACTCGAACTGAGCGAGTATCTGGACCTTCCAATCAGCTTCGCCCACCTCACACCGGACACATTGTCGTCAATACTCCTGCCGGCGCCCCACTCGCCGCACAGCGTGCGACCCAGGCAGGCCGCAGAACTGGTGGATCAGATCGTTCAGGATGCGCTCGACAGCTAGCCCAGCGTGGGGAGCATCCCCAATTGAGGGTAGCGCCCGCGCCAACGGAATCGCAGGCAAGCTGCTCTCACGAACGCAGCAGATCCTAGGAAGTCGCTCAAGCTGCGACTATTGTTCGGGGACCTAGGAAACTTCGTACTCAAGGACGGGCGAAAATGCCATGGCGTCCTGAGGGACGCTGATGTCAACTCGACAGTAACCTTGCCACTTTTGGTGGTGGACGTCGGATGCTCCGGGCGCATCGCAGTCCTCCAATTCTTGAACTCCGGAGTCTACTCCGCAGGCTTTCGCAACGAACTCTTGTCGGGCGCTAGCCTGACTACGATGTGCAAGTACGATGAAGCGCCGTGCGACCTACCAGGTCGAGCGGACCATCGGCGCCATCTCTGGATGATGCTTGACGGTTCCACTGGCGAACCTTGGCTAGGTGAACAGCCCCGAGGCGACTACTTGGTCGAAGAGATGAGGTCGCCTTGGCTACTGAGCTCGCCTCGGCTCATCGCGTGGTTGACCTGTGCTTCAACCAAGTCGCGAATTGCCGCGCTGGTCGATGAAAACCCCAGCCAGCGAGCAACCGCACTCGCAACTTCGTCGCGCTTCACCCCTAGGTTCCGCTTCACAACCTGCTCAATCGCGTCTGCAATCTCCGTGGGAGCGATGAGATCCGGCCTTCGCGTTATGGCAGAGGCCCCAGAGCGGTCCCGCGCTACCGGCGTCACACCCAATGAACTAAGGAAGTCTTCGACTCGATCGAGCTTCTTCGTGCGAACGGCTAGCGCCACAGCTTCTTCGATTGCGGCTTGAATGCGCGATCCTGCGCGCTGTACTCCCCACGCGTCACGAATTCGCTGAATCACAACGTCCGTGTGAACAGGGCCCTCCACAACCACAACGGACTCCACGAGGCTTGCAAGCTTCTCAGTTGGAACCGACGGAATGTCAGGAAAGCCGCGAATCGCGTGGATCTGGGCTTCCTGATACGCGGGAGCGCCTGAGCGCTCGACAGTAGTAGCGAGGCCGATCTCGGTTACGTCTGCCCGTTCAATCGTTACGACTTCAACTGGCACTGCACGGGCCCGCCTCTGTTCGTTCTCGCCTCGCGCATCGAGCGCATGCTTGGCGGCATCGATTGAGCGCACAAGCCTTGCAAGTTCGTCCTTTGGCCGATGGAACCAGTCGAAGCTCCAAATCCGATGCATGACCCAACCATGATCCTCCAGAACTGCCCTGCGTAGCCGGTCGCGGTCACGCGCGGAGCGGGCTTGCCGGTACGTGCGGCCGTCGCACTCGATTCCCAATATGTAGCGCCCGGGGTACTTGGGATCAGCTACCGCAAGGTCGATGAAAAGTCCGGAGATGCCAACTCTCGGATGTACCTGATAGCCAAGACCGTGCAGCGCACCTGCTACCTGGGCATCGAACACTTCAGGCTCGCCAGCCTCGTCGGCGCTCGCGAGATCCATGCGTCCGGTCCGGGCAAAGCGAAGGAACAGCTTGAACGCGACCACGCCCTTCCCGCGGGCGCGCTCCAGGTCGATGTCCTCGTCCGTGATTGAAGAGAACACTTCGCAGCGCAACTTGGCCCGACTGATCAAAACATTCAGCCTCCGCTCGCCACCCTCGCTGCCCAGAGGGCCGAATCGCATAGACATGACGCCCTGGGAATTCCTCCCATAGCCAACCGATATGAAGATGACATCACGCTCGTCACCCTGAACGTTCTCGAGGTTCTTGACGAAGAACGGTTCGGTTTGATGGGCGTGAAAGAACGCCTCAGTCTCCGGGTGCTCGCGTCGCAATACTTCGAGTTGGTCGAGAATGGCGCGCCGCTGCCGGACGGAGAACGTCGCCACTCCAAGGGATTGCTCCGGATGCGACTGAGTGTGAAGGATGATTGCGCGCGCAACTGCCGCTGCTTCCACTGAATTCGTGCCGCTGCCACCGGCATCGAAAGTTCCGCTCGGCAGATGGTGGAACATCAGCCCCATGCCGGCCTCCGCCGTGTACGGGCTCGGAACGATGTGTAGCTTGTTCTCATAAAACTGACTGTTGGAAACGGCGATCAGTGACTGGTGCCGGCTACGGTAGTGCCATCTCAGCATGCGCGACCGTAGCCCGCGCGCGGTGAATAGACCGAGGATGCTCTCGATGTCGGATACCTGGGCCCCCTCCTCCTCATCAGTGGGCTCGCCCTCAATCACCTGTGCGAAGAAGCGCGTCGGTGGCAATTGACGCTCGTCCCCCACAACAACGACTTGCTTGCAGCGGGCGATGGCGCCCAAGGCATCGACCGGCTGAATCTGGCTGGCTTCGTCCATCACCAACAAGTCAAAGTCCAGTTGGCCCGCCGGCAGGAACTGTGCGATGGACAAGGGACTCATCATGAACACCGGTTTGAGCGCCTGGACCGCCGGTGCGGCTCGCTGCATTAGTACACGTATCGCCAAATGTGACTTCTTCTTTGCCATCTCACCCTTGAGGATGCCCAGCGGACCCATGCCACCATCCCTCGGCGGTAGCCGGCGATAGTGCGACTGGACAACCTGCACACGATTCGCCTGCAGGCTCTCGTGGTCAAGGTGAACAAAGTCCGCCACTCTCCGCCCATGAAGTTCGCCATCAAATCGAGCCAGTTCGCCGTCAATTCTCACCATGTCGTCGAGTAGCGCCTCGAAGTAGGCCATCTCGAAACCCGCAACGGTGTGCGCAGGGTTCAATTCACCACGCTCAAGTCGAGCGACGACATCGGACAGACCCACCGCCCGGGCCCGTTGAGCGCGATCACGGTAAGCCGTCCACCTTGACAGCTGCTCGGAATGGTCGAGCCATCGCTTCATGTGAGCAGCGATCTGGGAATGAGGAACCCCGCCAATCGAAGTATGCTCGAACAGTGTCGGCACGTCCGTTGCCAACTCAGCTGCGAGGCTCAAGAAGGCCGCACGCCAGGATTCGGCGAGCCCAGCAACTTGTTGCGCATCACGCAACGGCGCGGATCGGTCATCAAGCTTCGCGGCGAGGCTTCGCAGATTCGGATTCGCATCAACCCACGCGGTCGCTTGGCGGACAAGGTTCCAGTCCGTGTTCGAACCGACCCAAACCGTACCGAATGCGGCCTCACCTAGCGTGCGCTGACCCAACAAGGCCCTGTGCAGCGTCTGCGTGTCTCGCAATTGAGCAAGAATCTCGCGCCGCTCGATGATCGGTACATCTGACTGTGCGAGCGCCTGGCACGCCACCATGTCGCACTTGGCAATAGCCGTGGCACGAGCCAACACGAGGGAGAGGCGTGCGGCACTGATTGTCGCAACGTTGTCGAATCCATGCGCGTTGGTCGCGCCAAGATCTGTCCAGAAAGCCTCCAGCAAGGGGCGCGCCTGATTCAGCAACTGTTGTAGGCGGTTCGCGCGAGCGCCGATTTTGGTGCGGTCCGGCAGGCGCGCCGCAATGAGGCGAGGGGCCGCACCCAACCCTCGAAGGCTCCGCATCCACGCCACCACTGCTCTCAGCGGGGTGGAACGTGACTTCTCCCCCATCCAATCAGAACCGAACGCAGCACGTCCCAACGCATCACTCGTGCGAATTGAACGTAAGGCCGTCTGGCCCTCGCCAAGCTTGTCCAGCAGTTCCAGCAGCGAGTCAACCGGCTGCTTGGGCTCGCGCACCAATGAACGAAGCAATGCGTTCGAGCGTCGCCAGTCACCGCTCAGGAAGCGCAGAAGTCCCCGCCCTTTCTGGCGAACCACCTGACGCTCACGTTCGAAGTCGATTTCCCAAGCGCTTTGAGCAACTCTTTCACCGACGAGTCTGCGAGTCTCCTCCAGTTTTGCGACAGCTTCGGCCAACTCTCCGGCTTGCTCGACACCAGAGTCCCAGATCGTCGCCGCAAAGACCTCGGGACTTGCGTCAGGCGCCGCTGCGACACGCTGGCTCGTGGCAGTTGCCTTGCTGACAGCCGCCAAAGTGTCCATCGCCCCTTCCAGGCCTAGCTGGCCCTTCAACCTGCCCGCCTCGATGACAAGCTTCGGCACCACCTCCGCAATCTCTCGGCAACGCGCGAACGCCACCATTTCGAATGACCCGGGGAGTGTGCTCAGCGTTCCAAGCGCCTCCTCGACATTGAGGGCCAAGGCATCCGCACGAACGCGGGGTTGCAAGTCTCCCCAGGCGCGACTCCACTCCTGTCCCGTTTCCAAGAGGCTTTCGATCTCGGCGCGCTCGGACGACCATACGTCGTTCCCAAGCGCACTAGCGCCCAACCCTGGTGCGGATGCGACACGCTGTGCGGTCTCAAGCAGGTCACCCAACCCTTCAAGCGTTTCGGGAGCATTTCGTTCCAGCGCAGCTGCCAAGCTGCTCTTGCGCTCGACGAGCACATGAAGTCCTTCTAGAAGTGCTCCCACGCGGTCGAGCAGTCTGGTGAGTTGATTGGGCAACACGGATTCCAGACCGACACCTCGCCACGGATGCAGGGCAGGTTGTCCAATAGTCTCGACTCGATCACGCAGCTCGCGCAGCAGTGAACGACGTTCTGCGAGTCCTTCGCTTGACCATGTCGTTGCGTCGGGCAATGCGATGTCGTTCGGAAGTTGCCCCTCTTTGCGTAGCCTGGTGAGTTCGCCCAGCACGTTGTATGGCGTCAGCCCGGCAATTGGGTGCGACCTGTGCATACGCTCGGCGTGCGCGTTGAGCAAGTCGCGCGCGGCAGTGAGTCGTTGCGGCAAAGACCCTGCGAACGTGCCACGCGGTGATCCGAGCTGCCAGGTGCGACGAAGCTCCTCAAGCAACGCGCGCTTGTTCGACTTGTTGCTGTGGAGTTCCAGACAAGCGTCACCTACTCCAGCGGCATCCAGGCGTCGCTTGACTACGTCGAGGGCAGCCATCTTTTCCGCAACGAATAGAACACTTTTCCCATCTACGATTGCGGCAGCGATGATGTTTGCGATGGTCTGTGATTTCCCAGTACCGGGAGGACCCTGAATGACAAGGTTGTGCCCGCGCCGCGCATCGTCCACCGCCAGTGCTTGCGAACTGTCGCTATCTACGATGTGCATCAATGCTTCGGGCGGCAAGATTGGATCGATCGATGCATCGTCGGAAATACCGTCCGACGATGGTGGAAACCCTTCGCGCAGGAGGGCGCGAATGAGCGGCCGGTCAGCCAATGCAGTCGCGGCGGGCCACGTCTCCTTTGACAGGTCCCGATACATCAGGAACTTCGCGAACGAGAAGAACCCCAGAACGATGTCGTTTGGCGCAACCTCCCAGCCAACCTTCGACGAGACGGCATCCTTGACGGCGTCGAAGTAGCCGTCGAGGTCCAATTCATCGGTCGCTTCGAACTGGGGAAGCTTGAGCGCGTGATTACGATCCGCCATCAGCTCCAGCGACAAGTTCGACGAAGGCTCTTCCTGACGCCATCGCAACTTGAATCGATCTCCGGCAGTAGCACGTTCCAGCGATGCAGGCACGAGCACGAGCGGAGCAAACCGCACGTTCTCCTTGTTATTCGGATCAATCCACTTCAAGGTTCCGAGAGCCAGGTACAGCACGTTGACGCCCTGCTCCTCCTCCAGGGTACGAGCATCGAAGTAGAGCGTGAGCAGGCGCTTCTGCAGTCCCTTGGAAGTAAGGCGAGTCTGCAATCGATTGTCGGCATGTCGATTGGCGACCCCTCGGGCATCAACGCCATCGTCGTCCGGCTGAGCGAGCGCCAAGACCTCTTCGACGTCGGACTCGTCCCCTTCCTGAGCTGATGCTCGTCCGGGCGCGAAGGACATCGGCTTGCTCTCTTTCACAAGCAAACGATAGACCTCGCTGGCTCTCTCATCGACGATTTCGACAATGTTTCCGCTTCGAGCCTTCGACCTAGGAATGTTCAACAGCCGATTTCGCGCGCTCAGGTCCAGCAGTTGCAACCTCGCACGGTCCAACTTCTCCTCAACCGGCAGCGTGCCCTGGAAGAGTCCGGTGTCGATGTCCGACGAATACACCTCGTTCACCTATGGATCTCCTCTTTAGCGCGAAGGGTACTGGTGCGCCCACACGGACCTGTCTGAATGCATGCAAGTGTCAAGTCAAACCCTGTGTCGGTCACTTGGCGAGATCGGTGTAGCTTTCCGAACGCTATCGCACCAAGATCCCTGCGCGCGGGCAACACGACCAACGGAGAGTGTGTTCGTCCCCACAACAGGACATCCGCCGCCCCCACTTAGCCGTTGTCTAGTCACCCGAACATCGCAATTGTGTCGCCGCCAGTCCCATCACCATCCGTGTCGTTGCCGGTGTTTGCGCCCTGGGTCTGCCCTGGAAACCCGCTGATGCGCCCTACACTTCAAGGAAGACTCCCTCCCCCAGGGTCGCCTGGCTAACCGAGTTTCGACAGCCTCTTCCAGGATTCAATGCGCCTGCGGATTCCTTGACCAAAGTGCTCGCCTTCGTCGAAGCGTACTCGCTCACCCCTACCTGTCGTGTCCCGAGTACCCCCAACATCTCAGCTGCAGTCGAGTCGCACAATCTATCGATTGTGCTCGACCCGGGCGACACCCCTGTAGCCCGCGCAGGTAGGATGTCAGTTGGGTCATTCAGAGATCTTTTGTAGGCGGCGACGCAGGATCCTGGCATGCGTTTCTGGTCCTTTCCGCCGGAGGCCTGATCGCGCCACCGTCACTCGCTTCCCTGAGTAGGGTCGAATACGATCACGATTAGGCGCCCGGCAGCTGCGGTCTTCGAGGAGTTCCCCCTGTTCCTTCGGCCCACGCTGCCGGGCGTCGCTTGTCGGCTCGACGGAGTCAGGGCGGCTGCGGCCGCGCCCGCCGAAAATCGATGGTAGTCGGACATGCCATTTGCAACGCGCCCGTCGTCCTGCGCAACGCGCCGGAGCTGATCCCCTTAGTCGACGACTTCCGCAAGCGCGTCGCGATATCTTGGAAGTGTTCTTGGAGCATTCGGGCATATGACTGTCACGACTTCAGGGGGAGAAAGTGAACACTCGTATCGCACTGAGGCTCTGACAGGTCGGTACTTCACCGCGCGGCGCGTCGAGCTTGCCGAGTCGGTGTTGGGTAAAGAGCGTGTCTACCTGGACCTGAATTTCTGGCAGATGCTGAGAGACGTCGCGCTTGGCCGACGCACGGAGTCTTCGCTGACTACAATCCTTGGACTGCTACGCAGTTCGGTAGCGGCCGGCCGGCGCATATGCCCGATCAGCGATGCGACGTTCCTCGAGCTCATGAAGCAAGAAGACAAGGCGGCATTGGCGACTGCACAACTGGTCGATGATCTCAGTCAGGGCGTGACACTGGTCCCACTGCACGAACGTATTGTCACAGAAGTAGCGCATTTCGTGCAGGCACTGCTGGGGGATCGCGTGATCGCGAGCGACCAGCTGGCTTGGACCAAGCTCTCGTACATCCTTGCGATTCGCGACCCGCTCAACTTTCATCTGGGCACCAATGATCGAGGCGCTGTGGAGAGGGAAGATTTCGATCGTGTATGGAGTCTCCGACTACCAGAGTTGATTCCAATCCTTGATGTCGATGCGGCCATGGGAGCGGAGCTCGCGCGTGACGCCGATGGACTAAACGACGCGAGCGCTGCCTGCTCTGCATCGATGAACAGCTATCGAAGCGTCTACGAAGACGAGTTCCTTGGCTGCCTGGACCTGATGGCCGAGTTCGGACATCAGGTGATCCAGCGCATGTGGTCGGTTCACGACTCGTCCCAAGCTCAGTCAAGTTGCTACTCTCAAGAGGAAGGTCGAGAGCAGGTATTCGCACTCTTTCGTACTGCGTTCGAGCAACGGCGAGAACTTGTCGTGCAAGCGCTGCCCACGATCCACATTGGCGCACTTTGCCATGCTGCCGTGCGGTGGGACCAGCGACGGAACCCAACCGGATGTGACCTATTGGAATTCCAGCACGCGCAGGCAGCTTTGCCGTACTGCGATGTCTTCCTGACCGATGGGCCACTGCGCGAACTACTCGAGCAACGCCATATCTGGACGCAGGAGGACTTCGCTTGCCAAGTACTTTCCAATCCAGAATCAGCCGTGGCCTATCTAAGGCATGGAATACCTGCAAATCGCGCGTCCGACTGTCCCCGAATCAACTGAGACGCGGGACTGGTCTGTTCTGCGTCGATCAAGATCACTGAATGGATTGGATGATCGCGTTCTCGAGCCACTCGAACAGCAGTAGCTTCGTTCGCCGAAAGGGCATTTGCCGTCTCCGGTGCGATGGCAAGCCATTCGCACTTCCCGTTGTTGCGCTAGCTGCTCTACGGCACTATCGACACGCGGCCAACCTTCCAGAAGGAATGGCGCCCATGGGGAACCACAGCATGCGCTTGGAAGCAATCAGCATAGTAAATTTCCGCTGCTATGGGGAAGACGTTCGCGTCGAACTCGACGATCTTACGACATTTATCGGTCGTAACGACATCGGCAAATCGACAATCCTCGAAGCCTTGGAGATCTTCTTCAACGGTGATTTGGTCTCCATGGAGCAAGGGGATGCACACGTTCACAACGCTGACAAAACCGTCTCTATCACCTGCGAGTTTTCGGAGCTTCCTCCCACACTGACCTTGGACGCGGGCGCTGAAACTACTTTGGCCGACGAATTCCTGTTGGCCAAGGATGGGCGGCTAAAGATCCGGAAGACCTTCGATTGCATGAGCAAGAAGCCGACCGCGGAGGTCTTGGTTATAGCCAACCATCCCACCGCGGCCGACTGCGGCACTCTTTTGGAACTGAAAGAAAAGGATCTCCAGAAGAAAGTCAGAGAACTCGGACTACAAGTCGCGCTGAAGGGCAATCCAGGAATGCGACGCGCCATCTGGGCCGCCGTTGGCGACCTTCAGCTCCAAGAGGTTGCTATTCCTGTGAGCAAACCTAAGGAAGATGTGAAGCGAATCTGGGAGCAGATCGAGCCGCACCTGCCCATGTTTGCGCTGTTCCAAAGCGATCGGAGTAGCCGGGATTCCGACGACGAGGTCCAAAGTCCCATGAGGGCTGCCGTGGCCGCCGCGATCGCGGAGGTTCAGGATGACATAGCACGCATCCAAGCCAAGGTGCGTGAAAAAGCGGAAGAGATCGCGCGTAACACGCACGCTGCGCTTGCCACGATCGATCCGAACCTTGCCAGTGAATTGACTCCTGAGTTCAGCCCACCCACCGCGGCCAAATGGCAGGGGCTGTTCTCACTTGGTTTGAACACCGACAACGGCATCCCCCTCAATAAGCGCGGCAGCGGCGTGCGTCGATTGGTCTTGGTCAGCTTCTTCAAGGCCGAGGCAGAGCGTCGCCTCAAGTCGAGCGCCAAGCGCAGCATCATCTACGCCATCGAGGAGCCTGAGACCGCGCAGCACCCGAGCAACCTGCGCATCCTCATCGACTCGTTCAAGGCACTCTCAGAAGATCCTGGCTGTCAGGTGCTCCTGACCACACATAGCCCCGGCTTCGCCTCCTCTCTGCCCCAGGAAAGCATCCGCTACGTTTCCCGCCAACCTGATACCAAGAGGCCTCTGATCCAATCCGGCGTCGACGTGTTCGGCCAAGTTGCAGAAGCGCTAGGCGTGACCCCGGACAGCCGCGTTCAAGTGTTGGTTTGTGTCGAGGGACCCACCGACGTCTTGGCGTTGAAGGCCCTGTCCAGTGCTCTGCACCAAGCCGATGCAACCCTTCCGAATCTCGCATCTGATGAACGCTTAGCTTTCGTTGTCCTAGGCGGTGGAACGCTCGAGCATTGGGTCAATCATCACTACTTGCGAAGTCTTAAAAAACGTGAGGTGCACATCTACGACGGTGACGTTGCTAACTATGCTGAATCTGCAAGGACGGTCAATGAGCGGGCGGACGGATCATGGTGTGTGGTGACCGCCAAACATGAGATTGAGAGCTACCTCCATAAGAACGCGATTTCAAAGGCATTTGGCTTCGAGATCGAGGTCACCGACTATCCGGTGGCGGGCAGAGCAACACCCAGGCTCTTTGGGGAAGCGTTCGCAGCTCACGTCGGAAATGCAAATCCGCTCAAAGACTCCAATGCGAAAAAGAAGCTTGCCCAACAGGCATTCCCTTGCATGACGGCGGAAATGCTGGATGAGCGAGACCCAGCCGGCGAAGTTCGCGGCTGGTTCCGTCGATTGGGCGACATGCTGTCGTAGACATCGATAGGACGGGACGTTTCTCGCAAGCGCGTTCTGGGATGCCCCGTGTTCAATAGCACCTACTACAGGTCCACAACATTCACCGATGGCCCCACCGCCTCGCGAGCGAGGTCGACTAGATGTCGATGATGTGTGAAGTAAAGCGTCTGTGTGCGCTTGCCGAGAGTTGCCATCGCCTGCAATGCGGCACGGGTGCGTTTGTCGTCGAAGTTCACGAACAGATCATCGGCTACGAACGGTAGCGCCACGTTGTTTTCGAGATGCAGGTCGACTGCGGCGAGTCGAAGCGCCAGGTACAGTTGGTCGCGCGTTCCGTCGCTCATGCCGTCGACCGGCACCTTCTGGGCAGCGGGGCCCGCTCGGCGTGAGGACAGCGCGACCGCGGTTCCATCACCATCCGCGATCAGGCGGATGTGTTCGCCACAGGTGAGCTGCGCGAAGTACTCGCTTGCGCGCTGCAGCAACGGCGCTTGCTTCTCTTCGCGGTATCGCTTCAGCGCCCAATCGAGAAGCAGCGCCTGAGTGTGGAGGCCGACGTAGGCTTCGGCGGCGTCGACCATCTCACGCTGGGCGGACAGCTTCGCAGAAGCGGCCCGGGCGGCGCTGTCGCTGCCCTCGTAGCGCCGCAATTTCTCTCGAGCGAGTATTGCTTCTTCCCTTGCGGCGGTCTGCGCACGCTCGGCGTCGACCGACTGCATTCGTGTGGACTCGAGGAGCGCGTCAAGATTTTCGACGCCGACGCTCTCCACCTCAGCCCGCAATTGCTCGAGGCCCATGCCGTCACCGAGCTCGAGCACCGCGTTATGCAGCTGGTTGAAGGCGGTCTCTGCGAGTCGCCGGCGATCGGACACGACAATGGCGACATCCAGATCGTCAGGCGTCGCCGCGCCGGCACTGCGCAGGAGTGGCTCGAGCACGGCTGCAGCGGTCTGCCGCTTCCCAATTTGGGTCTGAATAGCGGTTTGCTGCCCTTCAATCGACCGGCGCAGCTCGGTGCGCGACTGGTCCGCCTGCCTTGCGGCTTGCAGCTTTCCGGCGAGCGTGCGCACGGCATCGAACTGAGAATCGGTGACTAGCGACGGCGCTGCACGGGCGGTGCAATCGGCTACTCGGGCCTCGAAGGCGCTGACTGTGCGCTCCATCGGCGCGATGCGGGATTCTTGCTCGCGCGTGAAACTCGCGACCTTGTTGCGCAAAGCCTCGATGGCCGCCAGCACGCGGTCGAGGCTGCGAGGCAGCGTTTCGACCGGTAGCTCCGTGCTTCTGCACGCTTCCGCCCACTCGGCGCGCCACGCGTCGACGCCGACTTGCAACCCCGCAGCGGCCTTCTGTTCGCGTGCAATCACGCCTTCCTGCTCCGCCACTTGGCGTAGCAGCTCTGCTCGCCGCGCTCCCTGCGTAGTCACCCGCTGGTGCTCGTCGCGGGCCTCCGCCACCAGCGTCCGAAGCCAATCCGCGGTCGCCGTCCCGTCGGGACAGGCGCGGGCAAGCGCTATTGCGAGGCGCTCGCACTGCCGGCTTGCCGCCGTCTCGAATTCCGCCGCCGCCGCCTGCGCGCGCTTCGCCTCGTCGAAGGCACTCAGGGGCTGAAGTCGGCCAACGATCCAGACAGCGGCCGCCTCCAGCTCCATGGGCGGCATGCCGGCGGCGTCGCGGGCCCGAGTCCAGCTCTGGCGGACCTGACGTTCCGCCTCCTCCAGCGCGGCTGCTTGGCCGTCAAAGGTGTCGAGCTTCGCTCGCAGGCCGGCCCGTCGGCTTACCAGACTATCGAGGGTGGCAGCGGCCTCCGCCTCGGCATACCGGCGGTCGGCGATCTCGTCGGCGTCGGCTACTCGTGCTCGCAAGGCTTCGCCCTGCTCGTCCGCGCGAGCCGCGCCGGCGACAAGCGCCTCGACGATCTCATCTCGCGCCCGGCGAGCGCCCACCAGCGCCAATGCATCCGGAACGGCTCCCGTCTGCCTAGCCGCGATCTCTGCGTCCGCCTGAGCGAGATCCGCGGCGGCAGCTCGCCTTGCCCGCATGATTTCGCCCCGCTGCTCGCGGTGGTCTCCGACGGCCGCGAGTTGCGCGGCGATCGCAGCGGCGTCGGGAGGCGAGACCCCCCGCAACTCTTCAGCGCTCCCTTGCCACTCCTGTGCATCGAGCGCCGTCCGCAACTTTCCTTCAGCCGTAGCGACAGTGGCCGCGAGTTGTCTTGCGTTCGCCGACTCCAGGACCGCCGTCCCGCCCGCAATCAGCTCGCTCCATGTCCCACTCGGTTCGCCGGACAGCCGTCCCAGCTCCGCGTTTAGGGCGGCCAAAGTGTTGCTGGCGGCATCGACACGTTCCTGACGCTTGGCGGCCTCGCGGTCGTTCTCGGCGTGGATCTCGGCCAGCCCTCGTAGATGCTCGCGCTGCGGCGCCGTCAGAAGGCGTCCAGGAACGTCCTTCGGCTCGACCTCGGGCAACCCAAGGTCGGCGAGACCCGCATTGATGTCCCGCCGCAGCTGCTCACGCTCGACGCGGCGCTTTGGGAGGTCCTTAAATGCAGATTCGACGCTGGACAGTTCGGAGGAGAGTGCGTCGATCTCGATCGCGTGCGCCAGGAGGTCATCGTCGACGACGAGTGCATCGAGCCTTTTCCGCTGCGCATCGATTGATTCCTTCAGCTGCCAAACGGCGCTGTCGGCGGCCGTCGTCTGGGTCGTGTAGTTGCGGAAGGTGTCGCGCGCGTCCTCCGGGAACAAGATGACGCCAGCGACAGCTGCGCATTCGGATTCGGCAGCGGCGAGCTGCTGCAGCTTCGGGCCGACGCGACGGATGCGCTCGAGCAGCGCCGTGCGAGCAGCGGCGTCGACGCGTTGCTGGCCTGCGGCGGCGATACGCGTCTCCGCCTGATTGCGCGCCGCGAGCATCCCCTTTAGCGCGTTCTCGCTGAGTTGGTGTTCGCGCAAGGATTTCGCCGCTTCGTCGTAACGGCTCTTCGCGACGAAGTAGCGGACGTCCTTGCGAGCACGCGCGGCCCACCATTGTCCTGCTTCCGCGCCGAGAGTCGCACGGACGCTACTGAAGTGCCCGAGGCCCGCCGCCGCTTGGAAGAGTGCGCGACCGACGTCGGTACTGCTGTCAAGCATGAACTTGCCGCCCGCGACGAGTTGCTCATGATCGAGGGAGTACATCCGCTCATAGAAGGGACGATCTGTATTTGCTCCAAGCAGCTGCCGCCAAACGTCGGCGTCGACCGGATTACCGGTGGCGTCGAGCAATGGGTTCCTCATGCGTTTGAGACGAACCACCTCGAGCACGCCGTGCTCCGACTCGAGGAGGGCACCGAGGCGCAACTCCGAGTAGTCATGCTGGAACGCGTAGGGCGTACGCGCGTCGACTCCGAACAGCAACTCCGCGAGCCCGTTGCGCGTCGTGGACTTGCCAGCCTCGTTGGGCCCATAGATGACGTGGAAGTCGCTCTCGGCCTGAGGCAATTCCAGGTGGACGTCGGTAAAGCGGCCGTAGCGGTCAAGGTCCAGTCTCGCGAGCCGCACGGTCAGCCCTCCTGGATCCGGTACAGCAGCTCGGCTTTCTTGGCCGCAGCCAAGGTCTCGAAGTCGCCGGCGCGGGCGAGCGCTACTTCAGGGTGGGTATCGCGGTCGAGCTCTGGCAGCTCGAGCACTACGGGCGTCAGCGCATCACGCAGGTCGGCAAGAAAGCCAGGGTCGTGCGCTGCTTCTTCCAGAAAGCCTTGCAGGTCGCCCAGGGCGTCCCCGTGGTCGACCGGCGTCGCGCCCTTCGGATCATTCGTGTCGACGCGCACGCGTTCGATCGATACGCCCTCGCCGAGGGCGGCCGCTTGGGCTAGGACTTCGTCCTCTACTTGCACGGGATGAACGCGCAGCCACGAATGAACGGGTGAAGCGCCCATGAGGGTGACGCGTGCGCACAGATGCCGGCCGTCGAGACCGACCATTGCCTCGCGCAGCGCGTTGCCGACGCGCACCCAAATTTCTGCGCGCTCCGAGACGCCACTGATGTCTATCTTCAACGACGCCCAGCGCAGCACATCGACGAACAGCCGCTCTACTTGGATCACGCGCCCGTCGTCGACGGTGACCTGCACTGCTCCGCGAGGACCGGCTTCGTTGACGTGCAGGCCCTGCAGGTTGCCCGGGAAAATTACCCACGGGTCTTCCGAAAGGATGCGATGCGTGTGGACGTGTCCGAGCGCCCAGTAGTCGTAGCCCTTCGCACGCAGCTGCTCCAGAGTGCACGGCGCATACGGGTCGTGGCCTGCCGCTCCCTCGATGGCGGTGTGGAGCAGGCCAATGTTGAAACAGCCTTGCACTGGCTCCGGGTAACCCGCGGCGAGGTTCTCGCGCGTGTCGGCTACGGCGAAGCTCTGTCCATGCAGGACTACTGCTAGATCGTCGATCCGGAACGTCTGAGCCGCTGTCGTGCCAAAGACGCGGACGTTGTCTGGGAGGTGCACGGTCTTCGGCATCGCCGCGATCGCGTCGTGGTTGCCGTACAAGAGGAAGACCGGAATGCCGGCTTCGCGCAGGCGACCCATCTGTGCGTTGAAGAACAGGCCGGTGGACGAGTCCTTCCAAGCACCGTCGTAGATATCGCCCGGCAAAAGCACGAACGCGGCACTGAGCCGGATGGCCTCGTCGACCAGATTCGCGAACGCCTGGCGGGGGGCGAGTTGCAGATCGGCCAGCGCGTCGCTCGAACGAAGGCCCTTGAGGGACCGGTCCAGATGGATATCTGCGGCATGTACGAACGTGAAGCGCATGCGCTGATGGTCGCTGACCCTAACATTCGCTGCAACCATCGGAGGAATGCCCCGCATTTGCCTCGGGCGCCGGCTGGCAGAATTTCTCGTCTGCCGGATTGTGGAGCTGCAAGCAGTTTCGAAAAAATGCTTGAGAGGCCCAATGTCCACTGCTGCGCCACAACCGGCAGTGTCGCCCGCGCCGGCCCCTGCGTCATCGGTGGTCGTGCCATTGCCGCGTCGCGACTGCCGCGAGACATAGAATTTGCGCAGCGCCAGGAGAGTTATGAGCCCCAGCGGGGCACACCGGCCTATATGCTATTCGGCACCACCGCGGGACGATCCCAGTGCCAGCACCCGCGACACCTGCGAACGCACCGACAGCACGTGCCCCCGCAGCTGTTCGACCTCGGCCGGCTCTATGGGCGAGCCTTGGAGCGCCGCCATCGCCAGGTCGTACAGCTGGAAAAGGTCCAATTCCACGTCGTCCACCACCACTTCCGGCGCCTGAAGCAACCCAGAAGCCAGCAGGGAGTTGTAGGTGGCGAGCAGCGAGGCCGGTTGCTGCAGGCGCTCAAAGGATGACGCGGCGAAGGCTCGCAGCAGGGAAGCATGGCCTGCCCACAACAGCAGCAGCTCGCCCGCAGCGCGTTGAAACCCGCCCGAATCCGGCTCGCCCCCGTCTGTAGGCACCGTTCGCAGGTTCCACGTCGACCGCTGCCGTGCCCACAGCAGCTGCGTCCACGCGGGAACCTCCGAATCGACGCGCCGAATGTCGACGCGTGCACGGGGATACATCTCGGCCAGGGCCGCCAGCGACGCCTGCAGACCTTCGCGTGATTCAGGCGATCGCTCCACATTGACCAGTTCTATGATCACCAAGTCGCCGTCGGATACTCGGCGCGCGACGGCATCGAAGTGCGTGTCGAGGCCATTGAACGCGACCTCGAACGAAACGAAGTAGCCCTCGCGCTCGTACTCGCGTGCGATCAGACGCAGCTGCAGGTCCTCGTAATCGCGCATCACCACAGCGACCACGCCGTCGACATGTGTTTCTGGACCTTGACGGCGGTGGCGTGCTTCGCGGGAGTGCCGGCGGCCCATGTGCCCGCCGCGATCTGGGCCGCCTGCACCAACTCGAACGCCGCACCGATGGGGACGACCACGCCAGCACCGGGCACGGGGCGGATCCGCTCCGCGAGCACCCGTATTACGTCCTTGTCGTTGAGCAGCACGGGCGGGTTCATGCCATCGATCGTCTGCTTGATGCCGTTGTCGACGTCGATGTACTGCAAGGTGGCTGGGAAGTAGAAGAGCTTGACCGTTGTGCGACCAGGGTAAGGGCCGCCAACCCAAGGGGGCAGCTTCGCGGCGACCGCCGCGCTCGCCGCGACATTCACGATTGCCTTCCACGCGTGCTTCTTCGCGGGCGTGCCGTTCACTGAGGACGGCTTGCCTACGGCCACGAAGGCGAGCGGCAACGACATAGCTTCGGCTCCTGGCAGGAAACTTGGGCACCGGATCCGCCACGCGCGACCCTAGCGGCGCAAGGCCACGGTACCGTCCCGGGCCTTCGCACTCAAGCAGGAGCCCGCGCAAGCCGGCCTCACCGGGGAAAACAAACCGGCCCGCGGATGTTGGGGATGCAGCTACCTGCGCAGAGAGCCCAACTTTTTCCGTTCAGCGCACCGCGCCACCGGCAGGCGCTGCATGGCGCGGACTGATGTTCCGGAAATGCCAGATCCATCGAGCAGTTGTTGATCAACATCCGATTTCGACCCAAAGTGACATCGGCCGAGCAGCTCGGCCGAATTGCCGTCGGATTCGCAGCTCAGTCTCGAAAATCCGGTGATACGCATGCTTGATAGCCCGAAGCAGAGGACCTAAAATCCAGCCGCGTCGAACCGACGGGGCGGTATACGGTGCTTGGTGAACAGGTGGTAACCGGACCGCGGTTTCGCGTGTCGCGTAGTTGGGCGACACTGTTCGTAACTCGCACGGGAACTATTGCAAACATTAGGAGTTCACTTATGTCAATTAAGCCTGGTCCAAAGCCGATTGCCAAATCGACAGGGAAGCCGGATCAACGTCGGCGGGACAACAAAGAAACTCCGGGAAATACGCCCTCTCTCAAGCCTCATAAGCACAAGAAGGGTAGCTGACAGGCTCGCAACAATCTTAAGTGGGTGTCGCCTGGCAATATAGTCAAGCCGAAGTCGCTTCGCAGCGCGGTTTGACTCAGTCAGGAGTCGGTAGTATCTGCTTCTGGTGCCCGGATGCGTCGTCCGCAGCCGTTCGTGGACAACGACCGCACGGTGTCCAAACCTGACATGCGCGCCCAGGGGGCTGTTGCCCTCTTGGACGCAAACGTCTCCCAGCGAACATTCCGCGGAACTTGCTTCCACAAGAAGTGGGAGGCTTCGATGAATCCGTGCCGGATGCACAGGTCTTAGTCCGCCACGTCTAATCGACACTCGTCGGGCAAGGTCGTCGCCGATTTCGCCGGCGGCGGCCAGAGCACGCCTTCTGGGCGTAGCCATCTGTAGATCCGCCTCAGCCGCTTTTCGTGCGTCGCAAGGCCACTCTCGAGTACGCCCAGCATCAGGTAATCGGCATCGAGCAATTCGCGCGCCAGCGACGGAACGAGTCGTGCAACGTTCCTTTCCTTCTCGTATTCGCCGCCGTGATCGAGCGCACGTTGTAGTGCCGTAGCATGGGTGACCTGGAAGTGCACGACGATCGCGCTGTTTGCGCCTAGGCTTTCTACGGGCGGCAGGAATTCAATTCCCTCCGGATCGCGGGCATCGCGCAGGAAATCATGCACCGTGGAAAAGTCCAACAATCCGGCTCGGATCGCCTCCCCCGCCTCCGCCCGACTGATGCCTCGCTCGCCCATCATTTCGTTGACTCGCCGATGCATGCTCTGGATGCGCTCGACGTATTCCGGCACGCGCGCCAAGTGCTCACGGCGCATTGATTCGACGGTTTCCTCCACATGGGACGGCAACGGGCCCGAATCGCGCAGGCGCGGATTGAAGCGGTATTCCCAAGGGACTAGATTCTCGCAGGGACGACCGAGAGGCTGCCCCGTCAGGATCTCGTGCTGCAGGTGATGTCCGAAATGATAAGCGAGCGCAATCGGGTTGTCGTCCGCGGGCAACGCGCCGAAGCAACGGGCTCTCTCGACGGGGTCGCCCTAGATGCATTCAAAGAACAGCACGTCCGGCATCACTAAGCGGAACCGCTCGCTCAACATTTGATACTTCGTAAGTGACAGTCCCTGCAGGACGTTCTTTTCGAGGATGACGGCTGGTCGCTGCGGTTTACTCATGTACCTGGTCCGGCCCGGCGTTCGGCCGGCCTCTGTCTAGGCAGCGTAGTGAGCGCAGTCAGCCACGTCTGGAAGTCCGCAGCAGTCGTGAACGGATATGGGTTGATGCGCGCAGATCGGGTGCGGGCGAGCCTCGCGGTATTTCGTTCGAGGCCGTCGTAGCCGAACTCCCGCGTTCCAGTCGCGGCCAGAGCTGCCATCCATGTCATCACATGCACGACATCGGCTTCGAGGCGGGTGACGTCCAACCTCTTGCCGGTCAGCTGTCCATGCAGGATCTTGTTTCGGTTTTGATGGATGCGCTCGATCTCCGGCGAGAGTCGCGCATGCGACGGCCCGATGAGTTCGCTTTCCGTGCTCCCGGCCATTCGCACGATGCCGTCCAAGTGCGACTTGGGGTTGAGCTTGCGATTCGCGAGGATCGCTACCTGAACCGCCGACTGTGCGGCCGAGTCGCCGCCGAAGTGTTGCTGCACGAGGAAGCTGAAGAGCCTGCGCGTCTGCTTCTCGTACTTCACCCAGGTGAGGATCAGCGCATCGAGTCCCCGCGTGCTGGCGTGAGTCAGTCGCCAGATGGCCTGAACTGTGGTGAACTCATCCTTCAGAGCATCAGGGATGGCAAGTGCGGTCACGTCGGTTGTCCGTCGTCGGGCAGTGTGGGCACCTGGGACTCTTGCTCGAGCAGGACGGCAGGCATGCATTGCGCGAGTTCTTCCCAGCCTGCCCGTCGTGCGTTCGCCGCCATCGCATTGCGCTGGGCGTCACTGGCTGCGCGACCTTCCGCGACGGCCATGCACCACGGGAGCAATGTGCGATCGGCACTCGCGCAGATCGCAGACATCTGGGCGGCGATGCGTAGGCCGCCTTCGTCGTGGTCACCCCAGTGGAATACGCGTGCGGCCTTCGGGAGGCCGCGGAGGACGCGGACATAGGCCTGTGCCCAGCTCGGCGACGGCATTCCTCCGGTGTACAGCACCAGGCCGAGATCTGCACCATTGAGCAGCTCGGCGCACTGATGAAAGGTCGTGAGGTTCTCCACAGACAAGAGCCAGGGTGGTGAGCCTCGAAAGCCGGCCACCGCATGGTTGGCGACGCCAACGAACGGCACGGCGACCGGAACATCCGGCCCGCGGGCCAACTGCAAGGACCCGCCGCCGGCGACCAGGAACGGCTGGGGCTCTTTGCGAATGCCCAGGGCGCCGAGCACTTCGCTCCAATGTCGTGCTGGCGCGTTCAACGATTCGGCGGTAAGCACGTCCAGGTGCGTGTAGAGGTCCTCGATGCGTTTGGAACGACCAAACACCTTCACGCTCAGCGGGCGCACAAGCCGGTCCTCGGTCGCGGTGGCCACACTGTCCACGAGCTTGAGCGCATCGGCAAAGTCACCCGCGGACTCTGGTCCCAAGCTACGAACCTTCTTGAGGCGACGCCACGCGGCGAGCAACTCCTGAACGCGCGGGCACTCCGACCAGGATGCCAACTTGTCGGCGGCCTGTCGCGCGGCACTGGTGGCGGTGTCGACCCGCAAAAAAGCGGCCAACTGATCCAGGTCGCGCAGCACGACGGCCAATAAGGGCCTGTCGTCGCCCCCATGACGAGCCCATTCGAGGGCTACCGCGCCAGCTGTCTGCGCGCGCTCTAACGCTGCATGCAAGCGATCGCGGCCATCGACACCCTGCCTCCAATAGGCCGAGACGGGAGCCTTGAAGGACTCGCGCACGACGCGCTGGCTGCCCGACAAGCAAGCGCGTTCGCCGCGGATCAGCAGGCGATGCAGGGTGTCCTCAGCCAGGGACACGCTCGGCCTCCAGTCGCGCGATCTCCTGCGCCAGCAGATCCGGATTGGCCTGGTAGCTGTCGCTCTGCAGGAGCATGCGCGCGTTTTCGTGCACCACGTTCTTACTGAACTGCACCGTCTTGGAGCCGAAGCGCGACATGTCGTAGTAGATGTTGAGGAAGGAGGACAGTTTGGCCTGATCGGACTCGGGGCCGGCCATGATTAGCTGCAGGCCCAGACCGTTGAGAAAGGTCACTGCAGAGCGCACGTTTTGCGGATCCATCTTCTCGAAGGCCTCGTCCAGCAGCATCAGTCCGCCGCCCCTCGTGCCACCCTTGGCCTTACCGTAGGCCGCCGCCAAGGCCGCCCCGAAAATCAGGTAGACGGGCGTACGGTGCTCACCGCCCGAGGCCTGACCGAAACGCTTGCTGAGGTAGCCCATTGAGAGGCCATCGTGGAACACTTCGATGTCGTAGGCGAAAAACTGCCGATGGTCGTGGAGCGGGCTGCTCTCCTGCAGAAGCGCAGCGTTCTCCTCGCCTTCAACCAGTGAGCGGAATTCGTGGGGGACCGCGCCGGCGCTGAACATGTCGTCCTCGGACGCCCCATGCTCGCGCACCCTCAGCAGGAAGGCGTGCAGCGACTCGTGCTGTGGCACTACGCGAGACCGGAAAAGGTAGCGCTCGCCGTTGGAGAATTCCGGAGCGGACTTGAGAACCGCGTTCAACCCGTCGATCTGCTCGGAAACGCGGTCAAAACCAGTAAGTAGCGCCTGAGCCACGTCGGTGCGGAACACACGCACCGCCGCGGCATACGCTTCTTCGGCGCGAGCCTGTTGTTCGGCCAGCTCCAGGTCGACCAGGCGCTGGCGGTCCCGGAACATATATGCGAGCACACCCAGCCAATCGTCACTGGTGAGATCGTTATTTTTTAGGTGATAGTCGCTGAGGTAGACCGAGCACAGATTCCACGCCTCGCGATCGGCGTTGGTCGCAGTCGAGCGCGCGGTTTGGATGGCGCGATCCAGCGCGCCCAACTTGTTTGCCCAGTCGTCGCCGTGCCGTTCGTCCAGCCGCTGCCGGTGGAGATCGACGTAGTTCGCATCGAACAGGGCGTGGGCCTGACTGGCCCGCTCCTGGGCATGTGCCACCTCACACTGCAATTCCAGCTGGTTGCGCTGCGCAGTGATGCCGGTGATCCGCTCTTCTAGCGTTGCCGCCTCGCGCGTGAGCTTGACCACCATTGCGTTGGCCGCCTGCCAGCGTTGGTCGGTGTCCACCTTGCGCTCCTGCGCGAGCGTCAGGGCATCGGTTTGCGTAGCCACCAGGGCGATGCGCAAGTCATCGGCGAGCGCCAGCGCCTGTCGCAACGAGGCGAATTCGGCCTCGATGGACTCCTGCAACGTCACGGCGTTGGCAAACGGGGCCAACCGCTTTTCGGCGCCGAGCAACTGATCGGCCGAGGCGCCCGCGGCGCGATCGGCCTGTTCGGCACGGTGGAAATCGTCTTCGGCCTTGCGCCGGCGGGCATCGTTGTCAGCGCGCCCCAAGCGCAGGTCATTGGGTCCGAGCAACATGCGCCGTTCGATGCCACCGCCGGTACTGACCATACCTTCCTTGGACAGCGCCTTGCGTCCGGTCTGCAACTGGGCACTGGACTCCACCAATTCGGTCCGGCCCAGCTCGCCTTGCAGGTAGCGCACCGCGTCGCGGTGCGCCCCTTTCACGAGTTGGGCGCCGAACAGCCCGGAGCCCGACGCCCTCCAGTCCCGCAGCCGCGAGGGCAGCGCGAGTTTGACGCCGAACACCACGCGGGCACCCCGCAGGCCCCGATACACGTTGATTGCATCGATTTCCTTGGCCTGCGGCACAAGCAGCGCCTCGATATGTGGCCCCAGGTAGGATTCCAGGATCGGCTGCCACTCTGGATCGCTGATTGTGACCAGATCGCAGATGGGGGTGGTGTCAATGCCGGCGTCAGCCAGCAGGTTCATCAGCGCGGTCGTGGACGAACGCAGCTCAGGCATGCCGCGTCCTGCGCGCTCGCGTGTCGTACGTGCATCGCGCAGGCGGGTGGCGGCAAGCCGTTGCTCTTCTTCGGCGGCCATCAGGGCGCGACGCACCACCGAATGCGCTTGGGCGACCACTACCAGCGCTGACTGCACGGCTTCTACGGCTGGCACCTGGCCACTGTCACGCGAGCGTTCGAGCGCCTCTACCTGGATCACCGCGTCTTCGAAGACACCCCTGTGGTCTTCCAGCCCCAACAAGCGGCCGGCCGACTGAAGCGCCTCGATCATGGCCTTGAATTGCCGTGCGAGTGCCGCGTTGCGGTCTTTGAGGGTGGCTTCGGCCTGGCTGAGCGACTCGTTCTCGTTGCGCTGGCGGGCGAAGTCGGGGTTGCGATTGAGATCGGCGATCGCGCGATCACGTGCCGCCTGCGCCTGCTCAACTTCCAGTTTCGCCCGGCCGAGCCCGAGCCGGGCTTTCTCCAGGCCCGCCCCGAACTCGAGAAGCTGCTCGTCCGCAGCGGCGATACTCTCGCCCAGCCGCTCAGCGGTGTACACGTGCTTGAGTACCTCAAGGTTGGCCTCGTTCGTACGTTGTGTCTTGACCACGCCGTATTTGTCGATCGTCTCGGTTGCTCGATCGATGCGTACCTTCAAGCGGTGCACGAGGTCGCGCAGTTTGCGCACATCTTCGAGTCGGGCTCGGAACTCTTTTACGCCAGAAGGGATCGCTTCGATCAGGTGGACGCGCAGCGTCTCGCTCAAATCGGTGATTTCCTCGCCGAGCTTTAAGGACCGCGCGAAGCACGAGCGCAGCGCACGTGCATTGGGCGTATCACCTGGCCCGGCAAGGTGGTCGATCAGCAGGCGACGGGTGAACTCCTCGCGGTTTTGCGAGAACCACGGCGTGGTTCCAACTTCGCGGCATAGGTCGCTAGCCTTGTGCATGAACTGACGCCATGGCAGGACAACGTCGCGCTGCCCATCGCGTTCGATGTGGAACCCCGTCTTGAGGCTGACTCCGGGCAGTAGATACAGGGCGTTAAGCTCCGCCGCGGCATTGTCGGCGCTGGCGGTCAGCGAGACGCCGGCGGTGAAGGAAACGCCAGTCTCGAGATCACGGAACGATAGGTCGACGTAGGTGTTGCTGGACTGGCGCTTGAGCTGACTGCCACCCGGGACATACGACCCTAGGCAATAGTCACGCAGGGAACGCGCCTGCTTCTTGCCTTCGCCAGCGGCGTTGAAATGCATGCGGTTGCGATCGGCCGCCAGCACCACGAGCTGGATTGCGTCGAGCAGCGCCGACTTGCCGGTGCCGTTGGGCCCGAGGAAAGCTGTGTTGAGGCCCGTCTCGAGATCGAGCGCCTCGTACAGGAAAAACTGCACCAACGCGACGTGCTCAAGCAGCTTCATCGATTCCGTCCTCTTCGGTATCAGGCGCGTGCGCCGCCAACTGATGAAGGGCGCTTTCGCCAAGCACATCGGTGATGGCCGGCCGCACCACAATCTGGAAACGCTGGACGTCCTCAGTTTCTTCGATGCGGGCGATGCCGTAGCGCTTCATGGCGAGCGCGAGCTCACGCACGTCACCCTTCTCCGGCAGTTCGCGCTTGAGCAGCTCGCGGTAAGCGCGCTCGAGCTCCTCGAGAGTGATGTAAGCCTCGCCGTCGGTCACGTCGGCGCCACGCATCTTGTCGTCGTATAGCCGGCGCAGCACCAACGCCATCCGCGTTTCCGCCAGCCGCATCTTCTCTGCTGCATGGTGGGTAGGCACGAGGGCGAGGTAGGCGTGGAAGGCGTTGTGCGTGAGCACCAAACCCAATCGCGCGAACACCTCTCGGTACTGCGGTTGATGTTTGACGATCAGGGCATAGCTGACCTTGCTCAGGCGGTCGGACTCGTACAGGACCTGCTCCACGACCAGCTGATACGCCGCCTTTTCGAAATCAGCGACCAAGTACAGATTGTTGCTCTGCTCAGCCAGACGTTCCCAAGTAACCATCACGCCCTCCCGCCGGTCAGGATGACGAAGCGTTGATGTTCCATGTGGGCATTCCGGGTGGTGGCCAAGGGGACGAAGGCGACGTGCATGCCGGGCACCATTTGCAGGTGCACGTCTTGGTTGCGCTTGTCGGACGGGCAGTTGTCGCGCAAGGCAATGAGCAGAAGTCGCTGGTAGCAGCAAAGGTCATTGATCGAACGGATTTGCAGGTCATCGGAGGAAATTGTCGTCTTACCGTTGAGATGGCGTGCAACGAAGACCGCGAGTTTGACGGGCGTGACCAGTCGATCCGCATTCATGCGCTGGCGCAGGACTTCCTTGGCCAAGTCCTCGATCGTCGGCGGCTCCTGCTCGACAGGCGTGGCCACGACCTCGCGGGCGACCTGACGCGGCCGGGCTAGGCCATGCTCAGAGGCGTGGTAGACCCCGGTGCGGTTCGGAAGGGCGATGTGATCCTCGGCGAGCCCGTCGATGGCAGCGAGTGCGCGGGCGATCAGCTTGTCGAAGCTGCCGGGCGAGCGCAGCTTGTACTCGAAGTACGCCATGGCGCGCTGATGCGCAATTGCGATTTCTTCGTCCAGCCGGCGTAGGTGCTCTTCGACGTCGCGCAAGCGCAGCAGCAAGCGAGTGTCACGCTCGTAAAGCATCTCGGCGCGGACCAGATCCGTGCTGGTCTGCTTCTTGGCATACCAATCAATCAGGGCCTGGCGCTTGTGCGGCTCGTGCTGGAAACCGATGGCCAGGCGGACGATCTCGGCCCGGTGCTGCAGCGGGTGGTTGTGTGTGCGGAACTCGGTGTAGTCAGCGATGAAGACCTTCTCGATGTATTCCTCGAAGAATCCACGCACGAACTCGCGCGCGGTCGTGCGCGTGACCAGTTCATCCATCAGGTCTTGCACGCGACAACCGGTGTTCGCGATGTGGGCCATCACGTGCTTGGCCTGGCGCGCGGCTTCCGGATAAAGCTCGGGGGCACCGCCGGCGGCGACCTCGCGCAAGTTGAGGAAGATCGACCGCACCTTGCTGCCGAGAAATTCCGGCTCATGATGGGCGAAGTCCACCAGCACCGTGTAGAACTGGGCGACGACGGGTCGGACGGTCACATGGTCGACGACACCGCGACGGCGCTGAGTCAGCCAGCCGCTGTCGCACAATGTCGAGTAGATGCCATGTGCGCGCACCGGCAGGGGGGTACCAAGCTCTTCCTCCCACGGATCATCGGCGGCCAAGAACGACTCGATCGCTCGGACGACAACCTGCTTGGGGGCTTCCTCACCTGGCGAGCGGCCGCCGTCGCCCCATAGCTCGCTGAAAAGGCGCGCGATAAGGGCCCAGTAGCGGCGGCTATTCGCCACTGCCAAGGGGCGAAACAGCGTCGCGGGCAAGCGGTCGAATAGTGGGGGCGAGGTGGCGTGCACAAATCCCTCGGTCTTGATGACCATAGCATGTCGCTATGGATAGCAAAAAGCTATTACTACTCGTATGCTACGGCCGGTCTCTCCGAGTCCCCGAATCGATGCCTCGCTCCCCAATGGACGCCGCCGGCCGGCAAGAGGCGATCGAACTCCTGCTCTTATGGGAAGGGCGGGTGTCGCGGGCACGACTGCTTGAGCTGTTTGGGATGCACGAGACCCAAGCCAGCCGGGACATTGCCAGCTTCCGCAAGGCACATCCCACCGCCTGCGACCACGACTTGGCTAACAAGAGCTACACAGTCAGGGAAATCTATCGACCGACGTCTTCTACCGGGGACTTCGCCAGCTACCAGCGCTTGCTCGGTGCGGCGGGTCTCACCGACAAGGTATTGGCTGCGGTTCCCGTGTGTTCGACCCATCTAGATGCGACCAACGTTGCGTACCCGACGTTTCGGGAGATTCATCGCGCGATGCGCGAAGGCCATGCAGTCGAAATCGAGTATCGCTCGCTTAGCGCACCCGCGCGGCACGAACGCGTAGTCCGCCCGCACACCTTGATTCAAGCCGGTCCGCGCTGGCATTTGCGAGCGTGGTGCGCACGCGCCAATGGGTTTCGCGACTTCAACTTGGGGCGCATTTCCAAGGCTCACGCCGTAGTTGGGGTTGTGCTGCCAGGGGCGGATGCCGACAGCGCATGGCAAACCGAACTGCGCGTGCGGTTCGTGCCGCACCCCGGACTCTCCCAGCCTCAGGCCCAACTCGTACGCGATGAATACATGGGTGGCACTACCGCGATGGTGCACACCGTGCGTGTGCCGATGTTGCGCTATCTCATTCAGGCGTTTCGAGTGGCGATCGATCCGAATCACGAGCCTGCGCCAGAGTACTTGTTGATGGTCGATGCGCCGGCCGACCTACCGAGCGCCGCATTGTGGTCAGCCAACGAGCGTACTGATCCGATGACGTAACTCAAGGTTGGGTGCCTGCATGCAAAAGCACGGCGATTCCCGCTTGCTCTGTGGCTCGGACTTGGTCGGTCGTCTCAATTGCGGTTGCCTACTCGGCGGGGAGGTCGAAATCGCTTGGAATTGACGTGTACTTCACGTGGGCTGCGACGGCATAGCTGACGAACATCGAATAGGGCACGACTTCGGCCAGAACGATTGACTTGTGCATGACGGCTGCGTCCATGAGGGGCTTGGTGCATGGGCAGTCGTCGTCACGCAGACCAAGTGGCGATGTTGGCCGAAAAGTCGCACTCTGCTGCGCGTCGTTGTGCCAGACATGGAACGCGGCTCACGTGGACTGCCATAAGCAGACGGGAATCACCGCAATTGCCGCGTCAAAGGCCGGTCGATGCGACTCGTTCGCGAACGTACCGATTCGGGTGGCATCACGTGGATGTCGTCGTAGCGACATCGAGCGTCTTGTAAGTACTTGATGCTGGGCTGAAAGCAGTCGAGCGTCGCTCAGGGTAAGCGGCATCCGCGTATTGCCCCAAAATCATGGATGACGCCGGTGCGCTGTGCCGCGCCGGCGAATTGGCCAGCGGTCTCGACGGCGAAGCCCAAACGCCACTTTGCATACTCTGCTCGTCGGGCAATCAACGGAGTTTCGGCGTGCGCGCGTTGTGCGCCGGCGCACCGTAGTCAGATCAAGATGACAAATTCCACAAAATCAGTTGGTTGCACGCTCATGCCGTGCCACTGATCAGTGGGGAATCCCGCGGATTTGTAGTGTGTGCGCGGGTGAATGTGGCGATCGAGTGATGGTGTGCGCCGGCGCACACATGTGTGCTCCGCCAAATTGTTGACGGCTGCCGCCAACAAGTGAGCTGTCTCCGAGAGCTACCCTAGTGGGTTGAAACTGTCGCTGTAGCGACACTCGAAGTGACGGGAACAGCCCGTGATCTGTCGTCCGGACGGTTGTAGATCGGCCGGAAGTGCTTGCCCACACGTCCAATTCGATCGAGCGCCGCTCATGAGCGGCGCTTGCCAGCGACGTTGGATCGAAACGCCCGCGTCCGCGCGCCACCGGAAACCGTTCCCCGACCTCGCACGCGAAGGAATTGCGGAACGAACTCACTGCTAACGATTCGTTAGTTACGCGCCGGTCGCCTTCTGGGGATTGCTTGCTCGATTCGAGACAGGCGATCGACGATGCCCAAGGCCCTACCCATCTACGCCATCCGCCTTCGGGCGGCACGCGGAACCACGACCTTGTCTCAGCGCGGATTAGGACTGGAACTCGACATGGATCCCGGCGGCGCAAGTCCGCGGATCAACCAGTACGAGCAGGGGCGACGGGAGCCGGATCTGCTAACAGCACAACGACTTGCGGCAGCGCTGAATGTCCCCCTCGCCTATCTCTTCTGCGAAGACGACGTCATGGCCGAGGTCCTGGTGGGACTCCATCGCGCGAGCAAGCGAAAGCGCGCGGAAGCGCTGACAGCGATGACGATTGCGCTTGCGCCAAAACGCCGAACGACGGAGAAGAATGCGAGCTGAGCACTCCCAAGTCCAGGTCGAAACTGAGGGCCAGGAATCCCCGTCTCAGGCCAGCTTGCGCGCGAGATCCTCGGCTTTCGGGTGGTAGTACCGCATGAGCATGCGTGGATCCCGGTGTCCGGTGATCTTCGTAAGCTCATGAAGCGGAAAGATTTCCGCAAGCCTCGTCGTGGCCTCGTGTCGCAGATCATGAAACCGGAGGTCGACCAGATAGGCGGGGTCGGGATCCTGTCCTTCGTCCCTGCAGTCCTGTTCGTATGCTTTCCGCGCGCGGTGTAGTGCGCGCTCGAAGGCTCGCGTAACGGCGTCGGGTCGTAGCTGGAACACGCGTCCACTCCCGGGGCGATCACCCGGTGCCTCTGGCAGCACGGACTTGAGCGCTGACACGGCGAGTGTCGACAGCGGAACACCGCGACCGTCTCCATTCTTGGTCTTGGGCAGATAGACCGTGCGTTTCTCGAGGTCGACATGATCCCAAGTAAGTCCGACGATTTCGCCGCGCCGCATCGCCGTCTCGAGTGCCAGTTCAGCGATCGGTCGAAGCAGATCGGACCCGGATGCCGACAGGATCGCCGCAATTTCCGCCTGCTTGCTGACTTGCTTGTTGGCGCCCTTGGTCTTCGGCGCATCGACGATTCGCCTCGTACGCGCATTCCCCGGTGACGGCTTTCGGATATGCGTGACCGGATTCAACAAGGCCTCCATCCCCCACTCGCGCTTTGCGACACTGAAGACGTGGGAGAGCACGGCTAAGCGGCGCAGGACGGTCGCCGACTCGTAGTCCAACCGCCATTCGTCCCGCAGCGCGGCGACATCCGAACCTCGGATTGTTGCGAGCGTTCGGCCACCCAGCGGACCCGATGCAAGCGCGCGCAGAACGGATTTCTCCTGCGCTGACCCGGACTTATTCGCTGCTACTTCGCTCGAGTAGCGTTCCGCGGCCTCGCGTAGCGTCATCGTCTCGGACTCACCCGGCCTGAGCCACGAGCCGTGAGCCATATCGGCCTCCATCGACGCCACCCAGGCGGCGGCATCGGCTCGGGACGTGAACGTGCTGGATTGCGGCGGGTAGCCCGTGCGGCGTACTTGGGCCTGCCACTGCTTCTGCCCGCGTTTGCGAATGGATGCCATGGATGTCGAGCCTCCTTGGCACCGGAGTGTGACAGAATTGTGCCAAATCTCCAATATATGCGCATAACTAGCTGTTTTTATGTACTATGAATTTGCCTTCGCAATGCGAAGGTCGAGGGTTCGATCCCCTTCCGCTCCACCAATTTTCCCAGAGGAAACAGCGCTTTACGGTTGAACCGTGATGCGCTGTTTTGCTTTGTGGGTATCGGTAGGCCACTCGCGCGATGACAAGCGATGTCCTGCCTGGCGCTGTGGTGGCGATGCGGCCGGGTTGGACTACCGATCTCCCCGATAGCTGCCCGACGCATCTTCCCATCGCGCTGCCTGCGCCCGTCCATCTCCGACGGCGCGTTCGCGCACTGTCATGTGCGCTTCATGGATGCGTCACGACACACGGCTAGCTTCCGCGAGTTCCCTTCCCCAGTCGCGGAGAACCACACGATGAAGACGCCGATGGCGTTGGCGATGCTTGCTGCCGGACTTTCCCTGGGTGTCGGCGCGGCCGAACCCACCCTCACGTTCAGCAAGCAATGGACCCACGGACACACGACCACCGGGCAGTTCTCGGAGATCCCGGCGTTCGATCCGCGCACGAACACGATCTGGGTCGCCGGCGTGGTCGGCGTCGACGTGCTGGACGCGGCGACCGGCGCGCTCGTCACGCACATCGACGTGACGCCGAGCGGAAACGTCAACAGCGTCGCGGTGCACGAGGGACTGGCCGCCTTCGCGATCGAGTCCAAGGTCGATCGGCGCAACGCGGGCGTCGTGCTGTTCTACGACACGGCCACGATGGCGCCGGCCGCCGGCGTGGCGAGCGTCGCGGTCGGCTCGCTGCCCGACATGCTCACCTTCACCCATGACGGCAGCAGGCTGCTGGTCGCGAACGAGGCCACGCCGAACCCGTCGGCCGATATGCCGTACACGCCCGGCAACGATCCCGCCGGCAGCGTCAGCATCATAGACGTGGCATCGCGCTCCGTGCTGGCCACAGCGGGCTTCGCCGGCGTTCCGATCCTGGGCGACAACGTCCGTACGAACACGGGCATGGACCTCGAGCCCGAGTACATCGCGGTCGATGCCGACGACGCGGTCGCTTACGTGACGTTGCAGGAGGCGAATGCCGTTGGCGTGCTCGACCTCGAGCTCAACGCATTCACCGCCGTGATCGGCCTGGGCACCAAGGATTTCAGCGCCGTGGGCAACGAGATCGATCCGAAGGACAACGACGGCGCCGTGCTGTTCCGATCGGTCGCCGTGAGGGGCCTGTACATGCCCGACGGCGTGGCGAGCTACGAGGCGGACGATCGCACCTACCTCGTCATGGCGAACGAGGGCGATTTCCGCGAGGACAACGCCGATCGCGCGGCCGCGAGCACCCTGGGTTCGACGAACCCGCTCGACCGGCTGCGCATCGTCAAGCCCGAATCGACAGCGGGCAACCTGTTCGCGGCCGGCGCGCGCTCCTTCTCCATCCGCGACACCGACGGTACCCTGGTGTACGACAGCGGCAGCATCCTCGATCGCGAGGCCGCCACGCGCGGCCTCTACGATGACGGACGCAGCCGCGACAAGGGCGTGGAGCCCGAAGGCGTGGTGGTGTTGAAGATCAACGGCCGCACCTACGCGTTCATCGGGCTCGAGCGCACGACGCAGTCGGCGGTGGCCATCTTCGATGTCACCGTACCGGCAGACTCGCAGTTCGTCGACCTGATCGTCACGCCGGGCGACCTGGCGCCCGAGGGACTCGTCGCCTACAAGCACAAGGGCAGGCATTTCCTCGCGATCTCCAACGAGACCGTCGCGCCCGGCGCCACGACCAGCAACACGACGCTGTACAGCCTGGAGAGCAACCGCTCGAACGGGGGGAAATAGCACGCATGCCGCGCATCCCCGACGCCACGCATTGGCGTCGGGGGTGCGGGTTGGTCGGCCTGCATGTGCAGGCCGATACGACGTGATTCCCGATCCGGGTTCCGGAGATGCCGCTGCTGTCGTTGCCGCTGGCGTGACATGAACCTGGGCGCAGCGTTCACCGCGCAGCTCCGCACGAGCGTGGAGCGTTGAAGGACCAAGCGCGGTGCCTGCCCTCCTTCGGGGCAACTGCCGGCTCGAACGGCTTCGAGCCGCAGCGCACCTGGAGCGCAAAAAAGCAGGTTGGCGATGACATGAGCACGCTCATACAAGCGCCGAGCGTTGCGCGAGCCCAGAATCCTCCCTGCAACACGGTCGATTCGACGGCGAGACGCCAAGGGACCGGCGATCGCGCCGACGAATCGCGGGATTCCCCGAAAACACCGGGTCATCGGGACGGTGCAGGCACGACGCTCGAGTCCAGGCACACGAATACCCGCATCGACGTGAGGCGGCAACCTGTCCTCGCCCGAGGGGCCGCTGCCTAGGCGCTGCCCTTCCGTCCGGCGACAGCGCTTCGAATCGCAATCCGGGCCACCAGCGATCCACCACAAGGGAGCAGGACCATGGGCACGATCACGACGAAGGACGGCACGCAGATCTACTACAAGGACTGGGGCACGGGACCCGCGGTCGTGTTCAGCCACGGCTGGCCGCTGAGTTCGGACAGCTGGGAGTCGCAGATGTTCTTCCTGGCCTCCAACGGCTACCGATGCATCGCGCACGATCGCCGCGGGCATGGGCGTTCGAGCCAGCCCTGGAACGGCAACGAGATGGATACCTACGCGGACGACCTCGCGCAGCTGCTGGATGCGCTCGACCTCAGGCAGGCCACGCTGTTCGGCTTCTCCACCGGTGGCGGCGAGGTGGCGCGCTACATCGGACGCCACGGCACGAAGCGCCTCGCGAAGGCCGGGCTGATCTCGGCCGTACCACCGCTGATGCTGAAGACCGAGGCGAATCCCGGCGGCCTGCCCATCGAGGCCTTCGACGGCATCCGCGCGGGCTCGATCGCGGATCGCTCGCAGCTCTACCGCGACATCGCGGGCGGGCCGTTCTACGGCTACAACCGTCCCGGCGCGAAGGCCTCCCAGGGCATCGTCGATGCGTTCTGGATGCAGGGCATGATGTCCGGCCACAAGAACGCCTACGACTGCATCAAGGCGTTCTCGGAAACCGACTTCACCGAGGACCTGAAGCGGTTCGACGTGCCCACCCTCATCCTGCACGGCGACGACGACCAGATCGTGCCGATCGACGCGGCCGGTCGCGCGTCGGCGAAGCTGGTGAAGGACAACAGGCTGCTCGTGTACGCCGGCGCGCCGCACGGCCTCACCGACACGCACAAGGACCGGGTCAACGCCGACCTGCTGGCATTCCTCAAGAGCTGACCACCCGCGACGGCGATCGACGGCACGGGGGTTCGACGATGCCGTTCCCCGGTGATTCGTCGCCGGCGCTCGATCTCGTCAGGTGCCGTCGCTCGCGTCCGTCGCGTCCCGCATGCCGGCCACGGCATGCAGGACATGCTCGCCCGGCTTGCCGGCGATCGGGACGCGGTGCGCGCCGGCGATGCGGACATGCGGCCTCACGCGGGCCAGGAGTTCGTCCGAGATCAACAGGCGCGTATGCGCCTGCTTGTTCGCCGATTCGATCCGGCTCGCGTAGTTGACCGCGTCGCCCACCGCGGTCACGCGCTCGAGCCCCGCGGCACCGACGCTGCCGACGACCGCTTCGCCGCAATGGATGCCCACGCCGATGTCGAGCCCCGCGCCGTAGGCGGTGTGCAGGTAGGGCTGCAGCGCGTCCATGGCCTCGAGCATGTCGAGCCCCGCGCGCACGCCGGCGAGCGGTGCGGCGTCGGCATGGCCGTCGAGCCCGAACAGCGCGAGCAGGCCATCGCCCATGTAATTGTCGATGTGTCCGCCGTGGCGCGCGATGGCCTTGCCCATGGCGTGGAAGTAGCGGTTGAGCACGTGGACCACGTCGTGCGGCGGAAGCGGCTCGGAAAACGAGGTGAAGCCGCGGATGTCGGCGAACAGGATCGTCAGGCAGCGCTCCACGCCCGCGACGCTTCCCGACGGATTGCCGCGCGCCCGCCGGGTCTGGTCGAGCAGTTCGACGTCGTCGTCGTCCAGCACGAGGCGACGGACGGTGACGTCGCCGCTGGGCACGGTCTGGCAGGCCAGGCGCAGGTCGGGCGCGAAGCGCAGGCGATCCGCCATCTGCTGTTCGGGCCCGTTGCGCTCGTTGCAGTGCTCGATGCCGGCCTGCACCTCCACGCGGCAGGTCGAACAGCGCGCGCGGCCGCCGCAGGCGTGCGCGTGCGCGACGCCCGCGCGCAGCAGCGATTCGAGCAGGGTCTCGCCCGGGGCACCCTGGATCGTGAAGCGCTCGGGAAGGACGTGGATGGTGCTCATCCGCCGCGCAACCCGTGCGCTCGCGCGCCCGTCGACCGGATCGCACGCCCAGGATCGTCATGGGCTGGCAGGGCTCGCATCGCGGCCAGCATACCTGTCACCGGCGCCGCGCGCTGGTAGCGGCGTGCGCTTCCGTCTCGACCGCGGACAGGCCTGCGATTGCGCACGGAAGTGCAATACGCCTCGACACGGCCATGTCAGGTTTCCGCCAGGCGCTGCGAGAAGGATACGGACATGATCCCTGCCGAGAATCAGTCGAATCGGTGTTCGAACCTGGCCGGGGCCGATGATGGCGGCTCGATGGCCGGACGCCGCATCGAGGCGCGGACGCTTCCCGGCACGCGCCGGCTGCTGGCGGCACTGGTCGCGACCACCGCCATGGTGCTCGTGGCGGCGTGCGGTTCCGGTGCCCAGGGCGGCGCTGGTCCGGTCGCGCCGAAGGTCAGCGTGGCACCCGTGTTGTCCAAGGACATCGTCCAATGGGACGAGTTCACCGGGCGCGTCACCGCGGTGGAGACGGTGGAACTGCGCCCTCGCGTGACCGGCTACATCGAGCGCGTGCTCTTCGCCGAAGGCCAGGAGGTGGCGAAGGGCGCCGTGCTGTTCGAGATCGATGCCCGCAGCTTCCGCGCCGAACACGAGCGCGCGACCGCTGAGCTCGCGCGGGCGCGCAGCCGCGTCGCGCTGACGAAGAGCGAGGCCACGCGCGGGGAACGGCTCGTGGCCACGGGCGCGATCTCGAGCGAGTTGTTCGACCAGCGCAAGTCCGCCGCGACCCAGGCCGTGGCCGAGATGCACGCGGCCGAGGCCGCGCTGTCGCTGGCGCGCCTGAACCTCGACTACACCATGGTGCGCGCCCCGATCGCCGGCCGGGCCGGCCGTGCGCTCGTCACCGTGGGCAACCTCGCCACGGCCGACCAGACGCAGCTGACCACCGTGGTCTCGCTCGATCCCGTGCACGTGTACTTCGAGGGCGACGAGAGCACGTACCTGCGCTACAACGAGATGGCGCGCGAGGGCAGCCGGCCGAGTTCGCGCAACGTGCGCAATCCGGTGCACGTGGGCCTCGCGAACGAGGAGGGCTTCCCGCACGAGGGCTACGTCGACTTCGTCGACAACCAGCTCGACGCCACCACCGGCACCATCCGGGCGCGCGCCGTGCTCGCGAACGCCGACCGCGTGTTCACCCCGGGCCTGTTCGCGCGCGTGCAGCTCCTGGGCAGCGCGTCGCGCCCCGCCCTGCTCGTGGACGACAAGGCCATCCTCACCGACCAGGACCGCAAGTTCGTCTACGTGCTCGGCGCGGACAACAAGGCGATGCGGCGCGACGTGGAGCTGGGTCGCAAGGCCGACGGGCTGCGCGTGGTCGCGTCCGGGCTGGCCGTCGGCGAACTCGTGATCGTGCACGGCGTGCAGAAGGTGTTCTTCGCGGGCATGGCCGTCGATCCGCAGCGGATCGCGATGGGCGACCCGCCGCCGCCGCCCGGCACTGCCCCCTGAGCCGGCCGAGGACCACGCCATGGAGTTCTCCCGGTATTTCGTGGACCGCCCCATCTTCGCGGGCGTGATCTCGATCGTGATCTTCATCGCGGGACTGATCTCCATCCCGCTGCTGCCGATCAGCGAATACCCCAACGTGGTGCCGCCGAGCGTGGTGGTGCGCGCCGTGTATCCCGGCGCGAATCCGCGCGAGATGGCGGAAACGGTGGCGACGCCGTTGGAGGAGGTGATCACCGGCGTCGAAGGCATGATGTACATGAAGTCGGTCGCCGGTTCGGACGGCGTGCTCGCGCTCACCGTCACGTTCCGCCCGGGCACCGATCCCGACGACGCCCAGGTCAAGGTGCAGAACCGGGTCGCGCAGGCGCTCGCGCGACTGCCCGAGCCCGTGCGGCGCCAGGGCGTGGTGACGGCCAAGCAGTCGCCCAGCATCACCATGGTCGTGCACCTGCTCTCGCCTTCGGGCCGCTACGACGCGCTGTACCTGCGCAACTACGCCGTGCTGAACGTGCGCGACGAACTCTCGCGCATCCCCGGCGTGGGCGATGCGCGCCTGTTCGGTGCCGGCGACTACGCCATGCGGCTGTGGCTGGACCCGGACAGGATCGCCGCGCGCGGCCTCACCGCCGGGGACGTCGTGAACGCCGTGCGCGAGCAGAACGTGCAGGTGTCCGCCGGCCAGCTGGGCGCGCCGCCCAACCCCAAGGCGATGGACTTCCTGCTCTCGATCAACGCGCGCGGCCGGCTCGTGACGGAGGAGGAGTTCGCCGCGATCGTGATCAAGGTCGGCCAGGACGGCCAGGTCACGCGCCTGGCCGACGTGGCGCGGATCGAGCTCGGCGCCTCCGAGTACGCGCTGCGCGCGCTGCTCGACAACCGCGAGGCGGTGGCGATCCCGATCTTCGCCTCGCCGGGCGCGAACGACCTGGAGCTCTCGCAGAACGTGCGCGCGAAGATGCAGGAGCTCTCGCGCGATTTCCCCGAGGGCCTGGAGTACGCCGTGGTGTACGACCCCACGGTGTTCGTGCGCGACTCGATCCGCTCCGTGGTGGCCACGCTGCTCGAGGCCGTGCTGCTCGTGGTGCTGGTGGTGATCCTGTTCCTGCAGACCTGGCGCGCCTCGATCATCCCGCTGCTCGCCGTGCCGGTGTCCATCGTCGGCAGCTTCGCGGTGCTGCTCCTGCTCGGCTTCTCGATCAACACGCTCACGCTGTTCGGCCTCGTGCTCGCGATCGGCATCGTGGTGGACGATGCGATCGTGGTGGTGGAGAACGTGGAACGGAACATCGAGGCCGGCATGGCGCCGCTCGAGGCCGCGCACCAGGCGATGCGCGAGGTGAGCGGGCCGATCGTCGCGATCGCGCTCGTGCTGTGCGCGGTGTTCGTGCCCATGGCCTTCCTGTCCGGCGTCACCGGGCAGTTCTACAAGCAGTTCGCGGTCACCATCGCCATCTCCACCGTGATCTCGGCGGTGAACTCGCTCACCCTCTCGCCCGCGCTCGCGGCCGTGCTGCTCAAGCCGCACGGTGCGACGCCGGACCTGCCCACGCGCGTGCTGAACAAGGCCTTCGGCTGGCTGTTCCGCCCGTTCAACCGCTTCTTCCAGCGCAGCGCGAACCGCTACGAGCGCTCGGTGGGCGCGAGCCAGCGCCATCGCGGCCTCGTGTTCGCCGTCTACGGCGTGCTGCTGGTCGGCACCGGCCTGGTGTTCCAGGCCGTGCCCGGCGGCTTCATCCCGGTGCAGGACAAGCTCTACCTGATCGGCGGCATGCGCCTGCCCGCCGGCGCCTCGCTCGACCGCACCGAAGCCGTGGCGCGCCGCCTGGGCGAGATCGCGCTGCAGACCGAGGGCGTGGAGCGCGCCGTGGGGTTCCCCGGCTTCAATTTCCTGCAGGGGACCAACACGCCGAACAGCGGCGTCGTCTTCCTCTCGCTCGAACCCTTCGCCACGCGCAAGCGTCCGGCACTGGAGATCGCCGCGGAGATCAATGCGAAACTCCAGGGCCTGCAGGAGGGCTTCGGATTCGCGATCATGCCGCCGCCGGTGTTCGGCCTCGGCGCCGGGTCGGGCTACTCGCTGTACGTGCAAGACCGCAAGGGCGCCGGCTACGGCGACCTGCAGAAGGCCACCGACGCCCTCGCCGGCACCGTCTCGCAGACACCCGGTTTCGGCTTCCCGATCAGTTCCTACCAGTCCAACGTGCCGCAGTACGACGCCATCGTCGACCGGGTGAAGGCGAAGACCCAGGGCGTGGCGCTCACCGACCTCTTCGACACCCTGCAGGTGTACCTGGGCTCGACCTACGTCAACGACTTCACCCGCTTCGGGCGCACCTTCCGCGTCATCGCGCAGGCCGAGTCGGGCAACCGCGACGACCTCGAGGACATCGCGAACCTGCGCACGCGCAACACGCGCGGCGAGATGGTGCCCATCGCGAGCATGGTGGAGATGCGCCAGACTTACGGCCCCGACCCGGTGATCCGCTACAACGGCTACCCGGCGGCGGACCTCACCGGCGAGACGAACCCGAGCCTCGTCTCGTCCGCGGAGGCGCTTGCGACCATCGGCGAACTCGCGCCCAGGCTGCTGCCCGCCGGCATGCAGGTCGAATGGACCGACCTGAGCTACCAGCAGGTCACGCAGGGCAAGGCCGCGTTCGTGGTGTTCCCGCTCGCCGTGCTGCTGGTGTTCCTGGTGCTCGCCGCGCTCTACGAGAGCTGGACCCTGCCGCTCGCCGTGATCCTGATCGTGCCCATGTGCCTGCTCTCGGCGATGACGGGCGTGTGGCTCAGCGGCGGCGACAACAACATCTTCGTGCAGATCGGGCTCGTGGTGCTGATGGGCCTGGCATGCAAGAACGCCATCCTGATCGTGGAGTTCGCGCGCGAGCTCGAAGGCCAGGGGCGCGGCATCGTCGAGGCGGCGCTGGAGAGCTGCCGGCTGCGCCTGCGGCCGATCGTGATGACCTCGATCGCCTTCATCGCCGGCGTGGTGCCGCTGGTGGTCGCGACCGGCGCCGGCGCCGAGGTGCGGCACGCGATGGGGATCACGGTGTTCGCAGGTATGCTCGGCGTCACGCTGTTCGGGCTGGTGCTGACGCCGGTGTTCTACGTGGCGCTGCGCAAGCTGGTGGCGCGCGGCCAGGCTGCGGAAGCGACGGCACCCTCGGGACCCTCGCATCCGGCCGAGCCCGCAGCGATCGCGCCGACGGAAACGCCGGTGCAACCGCCCACCGTCGCCGCGACGGCGCCACGATCCACCTGATGGCAATCCGATCGGAGCATCGACCATGATCACGCTCTACACCTGGATGACGCCGAACGGCCGCAAGATCTCCATCCTGCTGGAGGAACTCGGCCTGCCCTACACGGTGCGCCTGGTCGATCTCGCGCACGGGGACCAGTTCAGCGACGAGTTCACGCTCGTCTCTCCGAACAACAAGATCCCGGCCATCGTCGACCACGACGTGGCCGGCGACCCCATGACCGTGTTCGAGAGCGGCGCGATCATGACCTACCTGGCCGAGAAGACCGGCCGCTTCCTGCCCACCGAAGGCCGCGCGCGCGTCCGCACCCTGGAATGGCTGCACTGGCAGATCGGCGGGCTGGGTCCCGCGCTGATCCAACTCGGCCACTACGCGCTCGGCGACCGCACGCGCCACGCCGACGCGCTCGCGCGCCACGGCGTCGAGACGGCGCGCCTGCTCGACGTGATGGAGCGCCGCCTCACGGTCGCGCGCTACCTCGGCGGCGACGAGTACACCATCGCCGACATGGCGAGCTACCCCTGGGTGCTGTATGCGTCCCGCCTGGAACCGGGCCTGCTCCCCGGCGACTGGAGCGACCGGCCGTACGTGCGCGCCTGGCTCGCCGAGGTCGGCGAGCGCGCCGCCGTGCAGCGGGGCATGACGATTCCCGTCTCCTGAGCGACCTCCGGCGGATGACGCTCGGCATCGACCCTGGCTGTGCTTTGGGTCGGTCGATCACGGGCCCGCGCTAGGGACCGCGTCTGCGCCGGAGGCCTGCCGTTGCGCGCGCACCGCCGGGCAGGGTGACCGAACCCGAGCGTCCTGTGCGCCTGCGCATGGTGGACGACGACTCCCCGCGATGCGAGGGCACCGCCGCCGTCATTGTCGCCCCGCTACCCGATACCCCGAGTGTCGCGGAAGCCACGAACGGACGCGAAGCGGCAGCGCAGAACCAGGTCCACCGACGCGTTACGCCGGCAACGGGGTCCCCGTCAGGCGGTGGACCTCGCCGGAAGGCCCTGGTCCGGGCCGCTATCGACCGGCTTGCCGAAGGCGCCGGAATTCGAGCACCGGCAGGCCGCCCCAACCCCAGTTCTGCAGGTCGACTTCCTCGATCACCACGAAGGTCGAGTCGAGCGGTTTGCCGAGGACTTGCAGCAACACCTCGCTGACGCCCTTGATGACGGCCGCCTTTTCGGCCGGTGTCGTGGCGGATTGCCCGGGCGACGTGCCCTCGCGCGTGATCTGGATCTGGACGATCGGCATGGTCGGTGTCCTCGTAGGCTGCCGTGGTTCGATTACCGTCGGCGTATCAATGGCCGGCGCTCTGGCCGCCATCGACGTGCAGGATTTCCCCCGTCACGAAGCCGGCGGACTCCAGGTACATGACCGCCTGGGTGACGTCGCGGATCTCCCCCATGCGCGCCACCGGATGCAGCGCCGCCAGGCCCGCGAGGGATTCGGGCGCATGCATGGGTGTCCTGATCACGCCGGGCGAGACGGCATTCACGCGGATGCCGCGCTTGGCGTACTCGATGGCGAGCGACCGGGTCGCGGCATTGAGCCCGCCCTTGGTGAGCGAGGCCAGCACGGACGGAACGCCCTCGATCGCGTGGTCGACCAGGCTGGTGGTGATGGTCACGATGTGGCCGTGGCCCTGTCGTTCCATCGCCGCCACCACGGCCTGCGTGACGTGGAAGAATCCGGCCACGTTGACCGAGTACGCCATCTCGAAGTCCGCGAGCGTGTAGTCCGTGAACGGCCCGGCGAGGAACACGCCTGCATTGTTCACCAGCGTGTCGATGCGACCGAATCCGGACAGGGCCGCGCGTACGATGCGGGCGGCGACGGCGGGGTCCGAGATGTCGCCGGCAACCGCCAGGACGTCCGGATCGGTCGACGGCGCGATCGAGCGCGAGTTCGCGACCACTCGATAGTCGTGCTCCAGGAATGCGCGGAGCAGTCCCGCGCCGATGCCCTGCGACGCTCCCGTGACGATGGCAACCTTGCGCGAGTCGTTCATGGTGTCCGCCTGTCGTGGCCCGGGGAGTCGCGTCGAGTCGCCGGCATCAGTCGATGCGCAGGCTCTGTTCCATCGCGTAGCACTGGTCCCAGGCGTAGACGTCGAACGCCGCCAGCTTGCGCGACCACTTGGGCGTGATGGCATTGACGCAGTGGGCGGCGACGCGATCGATGTAGTCGTCGTACATCGCCCAGGGATTGCCCGCATCCGAGGGATTCAGTCCTGCACCGGGTTTGGTCGCCGCAAGCGCGGCCGCGGCGGCGCGCCTTAGGTCGCCCATGAACTCCGCCTGCAGCGCCACGTCGGCGCGCGTGCCCGTGCGCGCCACGTGCCCCCCGACCAGGACGTCCCAATCCAGGCGTCGAATCCGTTCCATCTGCTCGAAATAGCCCGGCACGTCGTGCGCGACGGCGAATCGTCGCCAAGGCATCCAGCCCGGGAACACCACGTCGACGACCATGAGCACGCGCTGGGCCGGTGCGTGGATGAAGATGTTCCCCGGTTCGTGCCCATCGCCGTGGTACGACAGCTCGAGTACCGCGCTGCCTACCCGGAGCGTGTAGGTATCCGAGAACGT
>Ga0315912_10000438_pt1 | contig 80099 bp, 70 predicted proteins | sample VfabasoilMG_FD_204469 | JGI IMG/M metagenome (GOLD analysis project Ga0315912, IMG submission 204469) | Garden soil microbial communities collected in Santa Monica, California, United States - V. faba soil | ecosystem: Environmental > Terrestrial > Soil > Garden | place: USA: California... | reverse complement strand
CCCCCCCCACCGTAGTAGCGCGCCCCCCCGCCTCCACCACGATCACCTGCAGCGGCCCCAAATCCCAAGGCTTGACCACCGGATCGAGCGAGATCTCCCCGCACCCCTCCGCCACCAGCACGTGCTGCCAGAAGTCCCCCACCCCGCGCTGCCGCCAGCTCTTCTGCAAGAGCCCCGGAATCCGCTCGGTCCCCAACACCGCCTCCCCCCCCGCCAGGCTCCCGTGGAACACCTGCGCATCTTCCATGGCCGCCACCTTCGACACCCCCAGCCGCCGCGAGCCACAGAACGCCCCCTGCCCGCGCGCCGCATGCCACCGCTGATGCAGCGCAGGCGCCGTCACCATGCCCGCCACGATCTCGCCCTCTTCTTCGATCGCGAGCAGCGTCGCGAAGATCGGAATCCCCCGCGCAAAGTTGGCCGTAGCATCGATGGGATCCACGATGAGCCGGCTACCGCTCGTGCCCTGATGCTCGCCATGCTCCTCACCGAACACCCCGAGCTCGGGGTGCCGTCGCCCCACGATGTCGCGCATCGCCGACTCGACCTCGAGGTCGGCCGCCGTCACCAGGCTGCGGTCGGGCTTGCGCTCCACGGGCAGGTCGGTGCGCCGAAAGTAGGGGATGGAGATCGCATCGGCCGCGTCGGCCAGGTCATGCAGGAGGGACAGCCAGTCGTGGGCCATGGTCGATGATTCCTCTCGTAGATCGTCGTCGTCGTCGGTGCTCAGTGCTTGGAGGGCTTGGGCCCCACCAGCGAGCGCAGCGTGGCGCGGGCCACCACGTTGCCGCCGGAATCGGTCATCACCACGGGTACCTGGTACTCGTGGCGCTCGCTATTCTCGGGCACCGAACACTCGCTGGTCGCGATGATCGTGCCGCGGGCCTTCTTCACGTAGTCGATGGACAGACCCGCCACGATGAAGCGTGCGTCGCTCGGCAGCGAGTACGAGAGCGCGAGGTTGCCGGTGAGCTCGGCGAGGTTGACCAGCGCCACCGCGTGCACCGAGCTGAGGTGATTGCGGACCTTGCGGCGATCCTCGAGCTCCACGCGGGCAAAGCCCACGCGCAGCTCTTCCACGCGAGCGCCGATGGTGCCCGTATAGGGCGCCATGCGACCCACGGCGCGGCTGAACACCAGCTTGCCCCCGGGCAGCCTCGCGAGCCGATCCCACAGCTCGCGTATGACATTGCGAGAGTCGTCGAGCGACGGGACCAGGCGAGAGAGCGTCGTGGCCATCGACATGCCGCGAAGCGTGGCATGAAACGCCCAGCCCCCCATCGGGGCGTCGCGATTACCGCGGCCGAGTCTCACCGGCCCCCACGACCGGCCCACTGGCCTGTGTGTAATTCCCGCAGTTCGGAGGACTCACGAAAATTCGGTACGGACCCATAACGTTTTTTCTTGGCGCCACCAACGAGCTCATGTAGAAAGGAAAAGCGTGTTGGGTCGAGCACACTGGATGCAACAGGCGCTGCTCATCGGCTGGGGGGCCGCTGACTGCAGCAAGCTCGATCTCGACATCCATCGGCTACCGCTCATCGCCGGCTTCGGGGACGGCCATGACGGTTGTGAACGCGCCGATGCCGGCGACGCTCGACGCAGAGCCACCGACGAGGCCCACGGGGGACATGCAGGTGCCCGCGGTGGCTGCGGCGAGCCGGATGACGACCACCACGACGAGGCATGTCGTGCGGCTCCAGCCCGTCATCCATCCGAGCCGGGAAGCCACGCCAACCGAACGAGCGGCTCGCGAGGGCATCGAGCTCGCGACGCAGGCGGCGTGTCGGGACGAAGACGACGGCAAGCGCTGCATTGCCTCGACCATGGCGCTCGTTCTCACAGCAAGGGCCGAAGAGGTGTGGCTGCACCTCGGCGCCCTCGACCGAGACCCTCGCCCCCGGCGGGGGTACTGGACGCACCGGCGCGCAAATTTGGGGGCGCGCGTCGGTGCGTCCTCTTTCTTCGCCGAACGGCCTGACAGCAACGATCCCGGACGCACTGGTGCGCAAATTTGGGGGCGCGCGCCAGTGCGTCCTTTTTCGCCGAAAAGCTGCCGAACCCGATCCGAGGGTGATCGAGGTCGCCTTTTCGCGCGTATGGGAATCACTCACGCATCGCTCCGTGCTCCGGTGCGTCCGTGTCGATCTCCACGCTCTGTCGTTGCCGCGAGCCTGGTCGCCGGTGTTAAATGGTGACGTGCTCGCGCATGCGGCTCGGGGGTGGGCGCGTGCGGTGAGGGCTTGGCGTGCCCTCACCGAGCCGTCGGCCACGCTCACCGATCCGCTGCTGCAGTGGCGCGCGCGGATCCTGGCCTCGCTGATGCTGGCCGCCATGCCGCTCGTGGCAGCGCTGAGCGGGGTGCTCGTGGCGATCGCACCCGAGCGCATCAGCCTGCCGTGGTGGATCGTCAGCGTGCTGCCGATGCTGGGGATCGCGTGCACCTACGCGCTCGCCCGCAGCCGCCACTGGCGGCTCGGCGCATGGCTCGTGACCACGCTCGCGATCATCATCCCCACCACCGAGATGGCCCTGCGCGGGGCGCCGTACCTGGCCGCATTCGTGGGCATGGCGATCACGATGGGCGGCATGGTGCTTCGCAAGCGCGACACCCTGCTCTTGGCCGCGCTGGCGCTGCTGTTGTTCCTCACCACCCCGCTGTGGGCCGACACCCCGTTCGCGCCCGCCGAGCGCACGATGGTGTCGGGCTTCTACGTGCTCCTGGCCGTGGTGCTCGGCATTGGCCTGGGCCTGCGCGAGACGATCGAGCGCGAGCGCCTCGAGGCGCTGACCAAGAGTCAGGCCCGCTACAAGGGCCTGCTCGAGGTCGCGTTCGAGGGCCTCGTGGAGCTGCGCGACGACTGCATCGTGGAGCTCAACCCCGGCTTCCTCGAGATCACCGGTCGCACCGAGTCCGAGCTGCTCGGGCGCGAGCTCACGGCCGTGCTCACGTTCGAGTCCCAGGCCGAGGCCGACGATCGCCGCGCCACCGGCACGCTGGCCACGTTCCGCCAGCGGCCCGGCACCCGCGAGGCCTCGGGCAAGCGCCCGTCCGGCGAGGTGTTCTACGTCGAGCTCGTCAGCCGCACGCTCACCACCGATCGCGGCCCCGTCGACTACGTCGCCGTTCGTGACATCACCGCCCGCCGCCAGGCCGCGCTGCAGCTCTCCATCGCCCACCGGGCGGTGGCGCTCGGTACCCTCTCGGCCGGCATCGCCCACGAGATCAACAACCCGCTGTCGTGGATGATGACCAACCTGCAGATGGCCCAGGACGAGCTGCGCCGTGGAGCGCTCGGCGGGCGCCGCAGCACCGAGCAGGAGGCGCTGCTGCACACGCTCGACGACGCGCTGCAGGGCGGGCGCCGGGTCATGTCGATCGTCCGCGACCTCAAGACCATGTCGCGCGAGGGCGGCGAGACCGGCGCTGCCGATGTGCACGCGGCTCTCGACCTCGCGTGCCGCATCGCCAACCGCCAGATCGAGGCCAAGGCCCGGCTGGTGCGGGACTACGGCCACGTGCCGTCGGTGCGCGGCTCGGCGGGGCGGCTCGGCCAGGTGTTCCTCAACCTGCTCACCAACGCCGTGCAAGCGATCCCCGAGGGCCAGCGCGACGCCCATCGCATCACGCTGCGCACCCGCGTACGCCACGAGCTGGTCGAGGTGATCGTGCGCGACACGGGCCGCGGGATCCCGCCGCACGTGCTGCCCCACATCTTCGATCCGTTCTACACCACCAAGACCAAGGACGGCACCGGGCTGGGTCTGTCGATCACGCGCAGCGTCATCGACAGCATGGGCGGCACCATCGAGGTCGAGAGCCGCGAGGGGGACGGTGCCACGTTCATCCTGCGGCTACCCATGGCCGAGCGGCCGAGCTCCGCGGCCGAGGCACAAGCGGCGGCCGAGGCCGCACCGGCCCGCGACGGATTCGCGGCCGGCCACGAACGATCGGGGATACGCGAGGCGGCAAGGATGGAGGACGAGGAGGCCCCACGGGCGACCACCACCAGCATCGGCGCACCGGTCACGGCCCTGGGCCCGGCCGAGCCCAAGGTCCGTGTGCTGATCATCGACGACGAGCCGCTCCTCGGAAAGAGCCTGCGCCGCGCGCTGAGCGAGCACGACGTGACGTTCACCGAGGATCCCGTGCACGCGCTCGAGCTGTGCGGCCAGACCGACTACGACGCGATCGTCTGCGACCTGATGATGCCGATGATCAGCGGCGAGGGGGTCTACGAGCACCTGCGCCAGCACGCACCCGAGCTCGCTGCGCGCATGATCTTCATGACCGGCGGGGCGTTCACTGCGAGCGCGCAGCAGTTCCTCGCCGAGGTGCCCAACATCAAGCTCACCAAGCCGTTCACTCCCGACGACCTGCGCAAGGCGGTGCGTCGGGTGCTCGAAGGCAAGCACGAGAGCCGCCAGCCGCCACCGCCCGAGGAGAACGGCAGCGCGACGCGGGAACGAACCGACGCTTCGGCCTGAGCGATCTCGCGAGCTCCAGGAGGCTGCTCGCCTGTGCAGGTGGTTGCACGGCGTCAGACATCCGTCGACATCCCGTCGGGTCGTCGACGCAGATTGCGACACCGATGTCGGGCAGCGGTGCAAGACGCCCCAGGTGTGGCATGCCAACCTGCTGGGATCCCATATGTGACCGTGCTGGCACTCCGATTGCTCTTCTGTAGGGGCATGAGCCCTTCACACGCTGCCCCTGATGCAATCGAAGCGTTGCGGCTGGAGCTGATGCAGGTCGAGTGGCTTCGCGCCGCGCTCCCGTCGCAGGGCGAGCCCACGCGGTCCTCGCCGCGCCGCTCGTCCAGCCCGCGCAATCGCTAGTGCCCCGCCGGGCGGCCCCTCGTAGATCGGGACGCCCCCTTCGGCGTCCGAAGGCCGCCGTTGTGCGAACATCCGCCACCGCATGGTCGCCCCGCGCTCCGCTTTGTTGCTCGTCCTCGCCTTCGCCGGGCCGGCCATGGGGGGAGCGATCTGCTCGCCCACCCCGAGCACCGTGCCCACCGAGGCGCCCGCCACCAACGACGAGGGGCGCGCGATCCAGAAGGTGGCCGGCCAGCTCCGCTCCACCGGGATCACCGTCGACACCGCGAAGCTCGGGGTGGAACGCAAGCACCGCGACGCCACGGCGGCCGACCTCGGCGCTCGGCTCGAGCTGGGCCTCCGCCCGCAGCACCTCGAGATCCTGTGGCAGCTCCGGGGCATCCTCGAGGCCACGCCTCCGTTCCGCAGCGTGACGAGCCTCCGCGAGCAGGCGGTGGCGGCACGCCTGTCCGAGGTGCGCGTGTACTACGCGCCCGACCAGCGCGCGATCGTGTTCGTGGACGCCGACAAGCAGGATCCGCCGAGCCTCGAAGCGGCGCTCGGGGGCGAGCTCGTCCATGCGTTCTACGATCAGGCGCCCGGAGGCCTCGCCGAGCTGCTCTACGAGCCGCAAGGGCTGCTCGACGGGATCCGCGTGCGCAAGTGCCTGCTCGAGGGCCACGCCCGACTGGCCGAGCTCTACGCGCGTCGCTCCTCGCTCGACGGCCTCGATGCGAAGGCGCTGGCGGAGCTCGACCCCGCGCCGCAGCACCTCCACGCCACGCTCACCGAGACGCCGTGCGGGGCCGGGGCCGTGTACCTGTACCGGCGCTACCAGGCCGACGGCTGGGGTGCGGTGCTCCGGGCCGTGCGGACGCCGTTGCCGTCGACCGAGCAGCTCCTGCACCCGTCCAAGGTCGACCAGGACTTCCCCGTCAACGTGAACCTGCCCGCGTGGCCCGTGGACGAGTACGACGCGCCCAATCCGCTGGGCAAGGCCACGGTGGTCTACGAGGACGTGCTCGGCGAGCAGACGATCCACCTCCTGCTGCTCGAGCGCGGCACCGAGGCCGCGCAGGCGTTCGTGGCCGCGGTGGGCTGGGACGGCGATCGCATCCGGATCTACGAGCACGAGTCCGGCGAGCGCGTGGTGGTGTGGCGGAGCGTCTGGGACCGAGAGCTCGACGCCGAGCAATTCGCCGCTGCGATCGCCCCCAAGGGCATCGAGCCGCGCGCATTCCGGGTCGAGCGCCATGGTCGAGTGGTCGATGCGATCTCGACGGCAGGGCCCGAGATGGCCACCCGGCTGCACGCGTCGCTGACCGCTCGCATCGGCGAGCCGGCGGCCCAGCCGTCCGACGCGGCCTCGACCGCGGCCATCGAAGCGCGCTAGCGCAGCCTCGAGACGACCGCGAGCCGCGATCACTGCGGCGTGGGCCAGGCGATGTGGCCGAGCACCGCGGGCGCACGTGCGCCAGTGACTCGCGGCAGCGAGCTCGGCAAGCGCTGCAAGGTGCGGGCGGCAATGAGGGCCATCGCGGCGGGCTCGTGGTGCTGGGGCGCGAGCGGGCCTTCGTCGTGCACGATCACCGGGCAGGGTGCGGCGAGGGCCTGCACGCGCGCCAACAGGCCGGGGTGCAGCGCGCCGCCGCCGGTCAGCACGATCTCGGTCACGCCGCGCAGGTCCTCGGTGGCGGCACGAACGATCGCGCGGGCGGTGGCCTCGAGGCTGCTGGCCAGGAGGTCGGCGGCCGGGGCACTGGAGAAGCGCTCGAGCAAGGCGGCGAGCGTGGCAGCGCCGAAGTCCTCGCGACCGGTGGAGCGCGGCACCGGCCGCGAGAAGAACGGGTGCGACAGCACCTGCTCGACCGCCGCGGCGATCGGCCGGCCACCGGTGCTCAGCGCCCCGTCATGGTCGTAGGCCTGCGCGCCGCCGGTGACGTGCCGCGCCAGCGCATCGGTGAGCATCATGCCGGGGCCCACGTCGGAGGCGAGCACCTCGTCGCGGCTCTCGGTGACGAGCGTGACGTTGGCGATGCCCCCCACGTTGACCACCAGCCGCCCCACGCGCTCGGGCGGCGTGAACATCCAGTGGGCGAGCGGGGCGATGGGTGCCCCTTCGCCGCCGAGCGCCAGATCGGCCGCCCGCATGTCGCCGACCACTGGCAGGCCCAGCGCATGGGCCAGCACCGCGCTCGAGCCGAGCTGCAGCGTGTGCGAGCGACGGCCGCCCGACTGCGAGGGCGGGCGGTGCCACACGGTCTGGCCGTGCATGCCCACGACCTCGGCCGTCGACCAGTCGGGCAGCTCGCGCACCGCGTCGGCGTAGCGCTCTGCCAGCACGTAGCCGAGCTCGGAGATCTCGGGCATGCGCAGCGCCTCGGGCGTGCGCAGCTGCGCTTGCAGTGCGTCGGGGAACGGGTGGTGCACGTGGCCGAGCACCCGCGGCACGTGGCGGCGATCGACGTGCTCGAGCGCGAGCAGCAGTGCATCCACGCCGTCGCACGAGGTACCGCTCATCAACCCTATTGCACGCATCACGAGGCTCCTCCACTGGTTTCTCGCGGGGGTTCTCGCGGGGAGTCGGGCCAGCGCTCGCGAAGGCGCAGCTCGACCTCCTCCATCACGCGCTCGCCCCCGCGGGCCGCGAGCACCACGTGGGCCGCGGCGCGAGCATCGGGGTGGGCATCGGCGACCGCGAGCCCGAGGCCCACCTCGGCGAACACCGGGGCATCGTCGGGGCCGTCGCCCACGAAGCAGATCTCGGCGCGATCCACCTGGTACTCGCCGCAGATCTGGCGCAGCGACGCGAGCTTGTCGCCCACGCCGAGCCAGCGCGCGTCGAGGCCGAGGCCGGACATGCGCTCGGCGGCCGAGACGGTGCGGTTGCGCGACAGCGGCAGCACGTACCGCTCGGCCCGCAGCCGCAGGAGCGCCTCGCCGTCGCGAACGCTGTAGCGCTGCAGCCAGCCCCGTTCCTGCCCGCCCCACCACGTGGTGGCGTCCGTCAGCGTCCCGTCGATGTCGAACGCGATCAAGCGGATCGAGGCAAGAGCAGCAGGAGCGGCCATGCGCGCGGCGATGGTACTCGCGCGGCACGCCGCCCTCCAACTAACTAGTTTGCAGAGGGGGCGGCAGCCTATGATGCGCGCGATGAAGTACCTGCACACCATGATCCGCGTCCGCGACGTGGACGCCGCCCTCGCGTTCTTCAAGGTACTGGGCCTGCAGGAGGTCCGCCGCCAGGAGGTGCCGGCCGGGCGCTTCACCCTGGTATTCCTCGCCACCGCGCCTGGCGAGCCCGAGGTGGAGCTCACCCACAACTGGGACCAAACGGAGCCCTACTCGACGGGCCGTAACTTCGGCCACCTCGCCTATGCGGTCGACGACATCTACGCCGCATGCGAGCGCTTGCAGAAGGCGGGGGTCACCATCAATCGGCCGCCTCGCGACGGCCACATGGCGTTCGTGCGCTCGCCCGACCTCGTGTCGGTGGAGCTGCTCCAGGCCGGCGAGGCGCTGCCGCCCCGCGAGCCGTGGAAGTCGATGCCCAACGTCGGAGAGTGGTAGGCCGCTCGCCCGGGACCAGGGCTAGCAGAGCATGTCGTAGTAGGCGGTGCGGTCGACCAGCCGCGTTGCCAGCGCCTCGGCGACATGTCGGCCATAGTCGGTGAAGATGATGTTCTGCGCGTCGACCCAGTCCGACATCCGCAGCCGGCACAAGCTGCTGGCGGTGCGGTCGCGACCGAGGGTGGGCCCCACGTAGAGCGCATCCTCGCCGGCCCGCTCGCTGGCCAACATCTCGAGCAGCATGCGCCGCTGCGGTGCGCTGAGGGTGTGGACCTGCATGGTCGACCGCCCGAAGTGATCCCGAAGCGATGGACACCACCGAAGGCTCCGATTTCCAGGATCGATCGACGTGAAGCTGCGTACGGTTTTCCCTGCCGAGGAACGCCGAGAAACCGCGTTAGATGACCAACGCGACGTTGTGGCGGTGGTAGGCGGCCGAAGCCTCGTCGTGGACTCGCTCGGCCTCGAGCAAGAGCCAGGTGGAGATCGCATTGGCCAGGCCGCGCTCGCCGACGTCGTTCCACAGCCAGGCCATGAGCTGGCGCAGGTGGAGCTCCACGATCTCGTAGGCTTCGCGCCGTAGCTCGAGCGAGGCCACGCGGGCGATCGCTTCGTAGCGTCGTCGCACCTTCAACCACGCCAGCCACAGTCCCACCACATGCTCGACGGTGGCGACCGCCGGCCGCGGGGCGTCGACGATGGCCGCGACGCGGCGCAGATCCTCGAGCGCGCTCGCGTGCGCATGCCCGGCGGCGCGACGTGCCGTGGTGCCGCGACCGGCAGCCTCGGCGGGCACACCCGCCTCGAGCATCAGATGGGCCAGGTCCTCGCATACGTCGCGATGGAGCTGGGCCATCACCTTCTCGCCGCTGGTGGTGCAGCGCAGGCCTTCGGCGCGGCGGCGCACGCGGCCACGGAACCCGAAGTCATCCATCGCCCGATCCCAGGCCTCGGCCACGCGGGCCATGCGACCCGTGGCTCCCGGCGCATCGCCATCGACGATGGCCTCGACGTGCAAGGCCAGCGCATCGGCGGGTGCGGGCCCGCCATCGTTGGCGGCCAGGCACGGGTCGTCGGCGGGCGCGACCGCAGGAAGCTCGGCCTCGTTCGCGTGGGCGGGCCTTGCCAACGCGCCGCGGACCAGCGCGAGCGTGTGGCGGCGGCGCGGCGCGGCGAGCCATACCCTCCACAACGAGGGCCTCGTCGCGAGCGCTTCGCGCAGCTCGTCTTCGGCTTCGTGGCCCGAGATCGCCTCGACCGACTCACCACGATGGTGTTGGGCCAGCGCGAGCATGAGCGCGAGCGTGGGCGAGAGCGTCGGTTGATCCTCGGTCAGCGATTGCACGCGCGCCCAGTCGCCCTCGCGCACGGCATCGGCCACGAGCCAGTCGAGCGCGAGCCGTCGAGCGAGCGGCGGGCACAGGTCGGGGTCGAGATCGTCGAGGCTCACGAGCAACGCGCGAGCGGTGTCGCGATCGCCCGCGTCGGCCGCCAGGAGCCCCGCGGCCACCAGCCCTGCGCCGCGCAGCGGTCCACGGCGCAGGCGTCCGCGGAGCCACGCATGCATCTCGGGATCGACCGAGCGCCGCAGCTGCGCGAGCACGCCGCCGAGCACGGCACCACCCTCTGGATCGCGCACCCACGGATGCCCACCGAGGCGCCCCAGCATCACGGCCAGCCGCGGCAAGCCGAGCGGGATGCACCAGCGCACGGCGATCCACGGGTGCAGCGCCACGAGACCCACGGCGGTGAGCACGGCCAGGGGCACGATGGGTCCGGTGGACCCGCGCTCGAGCGCGAGGAGAACGCCCACGGCCATGAGCGCCAGTGCGAAAATGGTTGCACCCAGACGTGCCTCGGCGCGTCGGATCGATCGCGCCCGGCTGCTCTCGGGATCGAGCATCTCCGACGAGGGCAGGGGTGCGGCCACCACGGCCAGGCACGCGAGCACGGACAGGGCCATCAAGGTTACGAGCGTCATCGAGGTCTCCATCCCCAGGCCGCCAGGGCCTGCGGCCACGGATCGGGCGCGTCATCGGTGGTCTCGCCGATCGCCCGTGGCGCCACGAAGGCACCGGCGTTCGGGCTCCAATCGGCCGCCAGAGCAACCTGGGCGGTCTCTGGGGCCCCGGGCCAGCTCGTCGGCTGGCGGCGCCGAGGGGCCTCCCACCAGATCTCCTGCTGGATGCGCTCGTCGGGATCGCGCAGGCGGGCACGCGCCACCCGAACCGCGCCGGCAGAGCGCGGTTGCGGGCCCAGCGGGGTGTCATAGGACGATGCCGCGACATCTCCGGCCTCCAGCGCGGCGAGCAGCGCTTCGGCGGCGTGTGCCACCTCGGGCCAGCTCGCGCGTGGGGTCAGCCCGAGCACGCGAAACGCGTTGTCGACGATGCGCGCGGCGGAGCAGGATCTCGCTGCGCCCGGTGGAGGAGCTGCATTGGAGCGGATCACGGCGGTGGGACCACGACGCCGAGGAGGGGGTGAATGTTCCCACGTCCAACCGCGAACCCGCCGTAGCAGCTCGTCCGCTGCGAGATCGCCGGCGGCCCGTGGGCTTGACCATCAGCGGATCCGTGCGGTACTTGCCCGGATCACGACGGAAGCCGCAGGCCTCCATCGTGATTGGGCCGGAGAAGGGGGGCGCCGCGTGAGGGGCGCAAGATTGCCTTGAAGAGCCTCAAGATCGTCGGAACCGGAGTCGGCCTGCCCAGCCGCGTGCTCACCAATGCCGAGCTCGAGCGGATGGTCGACACCTCGGACGCCTGGATCACCGAGCGAACGGGCATCAAGGAGCGCCGCATCGCCGACGAGGGCGTGGCCACCTCGGACCTCTGCGCCGAAGCGCTCCGCAATGCGTGTGCCGATGCCGGGCTCGAGCCGGGCGACCTCGATGCGATCATCGTGGGCACCTCCACCACCGACACGCTGTTTCCCTCCACCGCCTGCTGGGTGCAGCGCAAGCTGGGGCTGGGCGGGCCCGCGGCGTTCGACGTGAGCGCGGGCTGCTCGGGCTTCCTCTACGGTCTCGAGCTCGCCGGGGCCCTCATCACGAGCGGTAGCGCCCGCCGGGTGGGAGTGGTGGGCGGCGAGGTGATGAGCAAGGTGGTCAACTGGGAGGACCGGGCCACCTGTGTGCTGTTCGGCGACGGTGCGGGCGCGGCGGTGGTGACCACGGGCGTGGGCGACTCCGGCGTGCTGGCCTCGCACTGGGGCGCCGACGGCAACCTGGCGCAGATCCTCTACCAGCCGGCCGGCGGCACCCAGCGTCCTGCCACCCATGCCACGGTGGACGAGCACGCCCACACCGTGCACATGGAGGGCAACACCGTGTTCAAGCACGCGGTGGTGGCGATGTCGAAGGCGGCATCGTCGGTGATGGAGACGGCCGCGATCACGGCCGACGACGTCGACCTCTTCATCCCGCACCAGGCCAACATGCGCATCATGGAGGTCGCGCGCGAGCGGGTCGGGGTGCCGCGCGAGAAGATGATGGTGGTGCTGCACAAGTACGGCAACATGTCGGCGGCCACGATCCCGGTGGCGCTGCACGAGGCGCGGCAGGAAGGCCGCGTACGCGACGGCTCGCTGCTCGTGCTCACGGCGTTCGGCACCGGCTTCACGTGGGCCGGCGTCGCGCTGCGCTGGTAGTGCCGCGGCCGGGTGACCCCGAGCGGCACGGCGACTCGGCTCGCTCGCAAGGGCTGCTCAAGGCGTGCGAGCCAGCGAGCCGCCCTTGGGGGGCAGCTGGTTGGCGGCTGGCTCGGGGCTGCCATAGAGGGCGCCGGTGGTCTCGGGCCACTCGCCGTGCTCGACGCAGTGCACCATGAACTCCCGCACGCGATCGGCGAATGCGCCGAGTGCCTGGTCGTCGAGGCCGTTGGCGTCGAGCTGCGGACCCACGAACACGTCGACGGTACGGCCGGGGTGGAACGCGAGCGAGCCCTTGCGATTGACCTCGTACATGCCACGCACGGCGATCGGCACCACCGGCATCTCGGCGTTGCGCGCCATCATGAACACGCCGCGGCGGAACGGGCCGAGCTGGCCGTCGGCGGAACGATGGCCCTCGGGGAACGTGAGCACGGACATGCCGATCCGCTTGCGCTCGCGCGCGGCATCGCTGATCTCTCGCAACATCTGATCGCGCCGCCCGCGATGCACGGCGATGCCCTTGGACAGGTACATGAGCCAGCCGTAGATCGGGATCTTGAACTGCCAGGCGTTCATCAGCCCCGAGAACGGGTGGGGGATCGCAGCCGCGGCCACCATGCCGTCGAGCAGGTTGACGTGATTCTGCGTGAAGATCGAGCGGCGCTCGGGATCGAAGCCGGGGTGGTAGTGCACGCGCATGCGGGTGAACGACAGCGGCACGCAGCTCGAGAACACCGGCGCGGTGACCCAGTAGTGCACGCGCTGATAGGGGAAGCGCAAGAGCAGCAGCACCAGCGTACCGACGGCGCCCACGAGCATGAGGGCGAACGAGATCGGCCAGTAGAGCAAGGTGAAGAGCGCGGTCCCCAGGCGAGCCATCACGGTCGCGGGAGCATAGGAGCGGCGGGCTCGCGACGCACCTGGAACGAGCCCCCCGGGGGGGCCCCGGGTTCGCGCGATGTCACGTTTCGGCGCGCCCGTGTGGTCAGGCGCACGATCTTTGGGTGAGCCGCCCCCCGAGAACCCCGGGCGGTCGAGGTGAATCTCACGGCGGAGGCTGGGGCCGCGTACGGTTGCGATCGCCCGCCGGCCATGCCCAGGCCGGGGCCCCGTCGTTGCCGTCGTTGCCGTCGTTGCCGTCGTTGCCGTCGTTGCCGTCGTTGCCCTCGTCGTCCTCGTCGCTCTCGCCCAGGCCGTCCTTGCCGAGCACCGCCCACAGACTGGCGCGGTTCTTGACCTTGGCCTTGGCCAGCACGTTGCTCACGTGTCGCTTGGCGGTGCGCTCGGCTCGGCCGAGCTTTTGGGCGATCTCGGCGTCGCGCAGGCCCTGCAGCATCCAGCGGGCGACGATGGTCTCGGTGCGCGTGAGGCCGGCGATGTGGCGCAGGCGCTCGGCGGCGTGATCGAAGTCGGGGATCACGGCCGGGGAGGGGACGTCGTCGTCGATCTGGCCGAGCACGCGACGCCACTGGTAGGTCTGATGGATGGTGTTGCTGACGAGCGTCACGAGCTCCGTGCCGCCGAGCGGCTTGGCCGCGTAGCGGAATGCTCCGCGCAGCAGGTACTCGCGCGCCACCTCGTCCTCGCCGTGGGCGGTGAGCACCAGCGAGCAGCAGCTCGGGTTGCGCTCGGCGAGCGCGGCGACCAGCTCGCGCGCGTCACCGTCGGGGAGCCGGTGATCGAGCACGGCAGCGTCGAAGCGCAGCTCCAGGCGCTCGATCAGCTCGCGCGCCTGGATCCGGCTGGTGGCCAGCACCACCGAGAAACCTCGGGCCTCGAGGGTGCGTCGCATCGCCCTGGCGAGCACGGGAGTGTCTTCGACGAGCAGCACGCAGGGCACCGCGGGATCGCGCTTGGAGTCGGTCATGATCGTCGTCTTGTTACACGGCCGGAGTGAACGAGCCGAAACCAGCGAGGGTGATCATACTCGGCGAACGCGACGAGGTGATCGGACATGCTCGTGTACGATTCTTCGAAACGTTTTGGCGAGTTGGTAAACGGGTCGCTGGATCGCGTATACGAGCGATCTGTGGGAAAATGACCTGAAAGACTCAGGGCCGAGCCTGGGATTCTCGGTCGTCGATCTCGATGATGCGGGCGTCGCGGCGCGGTCGATGCTCGCGTGATGACGATGACGGAGTGAAATGTTGCGTACGCGAGCAAGAAGGGGTGGAAGAGAGGAGTGAGATCGCGAGCGCTGCTCGAGCGCGACACCGTGTTCGAATGACGGCGATCCCGACTCCGGCAGCCGTGCTCGTGATCGAACGGGATCGGGTCCCGACGTGCCCATGAGGGCGTTCGTCCTCGATCATCGCGTAATCACGACCACATAAGGATCTGTTCTCCCACCTAAAAATACATGTGCGACCTTGTGTGCGAGGGTATATGCTTAGGTGGATGTCACCGATTGGACGGGGGAAAGTCTGGGGGGGTCTCGTGATCGCGGCAGGGGTTCTCGCCCTCGGCTGCGGTGATGAAGGGGGCCGCGACGATGCCAGCAGCACCAACGGCCAGGGCGTGCTGTCGCTCGGCGGTGACGGGACCGATGGAATGACCTCGGTGAGCACCGATGGCGAGGACGCCGAGGGTGACGGCGAGTCGGGCGAGAAGTTCGACGTGGCCAACCAGACGGATCTGCCAGCCGGCTGCGCGGGAGACAGCGCCGGTGGTGGCGGCGGTGGTGGCATGGGAGGCGACGGCGAGCTCGAGCTCTCGTACATCTGGATCTCCAACACCGCGCAGCAGACGATCTCGAAGATCGACACGGTCACGATGATCGAGGAAGGGCGCTACGCGGCCAAGGCGGCGGGCGGCGATCCCTCGCGCACGTCGGTGAACCTCCAGGGCGACGCGGTGGTGGCCAACCGCAACGGCGGCATCGCGAAGTTCTGGGCCAACACCGAGGACTGTCAGGACCGCAACGGCAACGGGGTCATCGAGACCTCGACCGGGGGCGGCGACGTGCTGCCGTTCGGCACGGACGAGTGCATGGCGTGGAACGCCGACTTCGTGTGCGGCAGCCAGCGCCCGGTGGCATGGACGCGCGGCGAGTGGAACGAGGCCGAGTGCGAGTACTCGGGCGCGAACCTCTGGACCGTGTGCGACACCAACGTGCTGCTGCTCGACGGGCTGACCGGGGCGACGCTGCAGACGATCCCGATCCCCGGCGGCAACGCGTTCGTCTACGGCGGGGCGCCCGACGGCGACAGCAACTTCTGGGGCCTCGACCTCGGCGCCATGCAGCTGTTCCGGGTGGACCACGAGACCTTCGTGCTGCAGCAGTGGCCGCTGTCGGCGTTCGGCGGCTACGGCATCACGGTGGCTTCCGATGGCAACGTGTTCACGTGCGGCGGCGGTGGAGTCTCGCGCTTCAACGTCGACACGTTCACCTGGGACATCGCGGGCACCGGGGGCATCGGCGGCTGCATGACCGACGGCGACTCGCTGATCTGGCACAGCGATCCCTCCGGCCTCTTGCTCGGCTACGACATCACGACGCTGCAGGTGATCGAGCAGGTGCAGCTGCCCGAGTACGTGCACGGCGTGAGCGTCGACTTCCAGGGCCACGTGTGGGGCGTGAGCTTCGCCGCCAACAACGCCTACCGGGCCGATCCGATCACCGATGTGGTGGACACGTTCCCCAATCTCGTGGGGGCCTATACGTACAGCGACATGACCGGCTTCGCGCTCAGCAGCGCGGGGACGATCGATCCGCCGCAGGGGTGAGCCCAGCGGGCCGTGGGCGGCCATCGGGTGCCGAAGCGCCGCCCACGAACAGCCTCACGCCTTGGGGAGCACGGCCTCGATTGCGGCGGTGAGCTGCGGATCGGTGGGGCTCACGGGGGACTCGAAGCGCTGCACCACGTGGCCTTCGGGGTCGACGAGGAACTTGGTGAAGTTCCACTTCACGTCGCCCTTGATCCCGTCGGTGGTCTCTTCGGTGAGCGTCTTGTAGAGCGGCGACTTTTCGTCGCCCTTGATGACGACCTTGTCGAACATCTCGAACTCGACGTTGAACTTCTTGTCCACGAACGCACGGATCTGCTCGGGGGTGCCGGGCTCTTGGCCGCCGAAGTCGTTGCTGGGGAACGCGAGCACCTCGAGCCCGCGGTCCTTGTACTTGGCGTACACCTCCTGCAGGTCGGCGTACTGCGGGGTGAAGCCGCACTCCGAGGCGGTATTGACCACGAGCAGCGCCTTGCCGCGGTAGTCGGCGAGGCTCTTGTCGGAGCCGTCGAGCAGCTTGACGGTGTGGTCGAGCACGGGGCCGGAGGCGACGGCGGTGGCCGACGCGACGGCGACCTCGGGCTCGGTTGGCGTGGCAGCGGCGGGCTTGGTCGGCATGGCGGTGGGCTCACTGGGCTTGGCGGCCGTGGGTGCCGCTTCGCTCGCGGCCTTCTTGTCGGCGGGAGCAGCGGGGGCCGCCTGCGCCGTCTTCTTGGTGTCGGTGCCGGCGGCGTCCTTGCTGTCGCACGCGACGAGGGCCACGGCGAAGAGGAGCAGGGTGGTGCGCATGCTGCTTGGATACCCGAATGCACGCCAAGGGCAAGCGGGGAGGGAGAGATCGGCCGCTGGCGATCGGCGGGGCCGCTCAGATGAGGCGATAGGGCCCGAGCGCGCCGTGCTCGGGGTCGCCCACGCAGGCGACCTCGCCGGTCTTGCGGAGGGCACAGGTGTGGTGGGTGCCGAGGGCGAGGTCGATCGCGTCGGACATGCCGCGCACGGCGGTGGGCTCGGCGAGGCGGGTGACGGTGTTGCGCTGGCCGAGCTGGCCGGCGGCGTTGCTGCCCCAGCACATGGCGCGGCCCGATTGCAGGCGAGCGCAGGTGTGGTCGCTGCCGCCCGCGAGCTCGACGACGTCGCGGAGGCCCTCCACTTCCACCGGGGTGCCGCGCTTGGGGTCGCGGCCCGCGTTGGGGCCGAGCTGCGCGGTGGCGTTGTCGCCCCAGCACCACACCCTGCCGTTGCGCGTGCGGGCGCAGGTGTGGCGCTGGCCGGAGGCGAGCTCGACCGCGGCCTCGAGGCCCGCGACGACGACGGGCTTGATGCGGCTGCCCGACTTGCCGTCGCCGAGCTGGCCCTCGGTGTTGCGGCCCCAGCACTGCACGATGCCGGAGGTCTCGAGCGCGCACACGTGCGAGGCGCCCGCGGCGATGCTGCGCACCGGACCGAGGCGCTCGATCGGTAGCGGCTTGCCGAACGCGCGCTGGGCATCGCTGCCGAGCTGGCCGTTCTCGGAATTGCCCCAGCACTGCACGGTACCGGCTTGCTCGAGCGCGCACACGTGGTACTCGCCGGCGCTGATCCGGGTGGGCTTGCGCAGGCCCGTCACTGCTACCGGGCGCAGGCTCAGCGCGCCGATCTTGGGTCCGTGGCCGTCGCCGAGCTGGCCGCTCTCGTTGTTGCCCCAGCAGACCACTCCGCCGGCCTGGCGGCGCGCACACGAGAAGTCGCGGCCCACCGCGAGCTCGGCGGCATCCTGCAGGCCCTCGACCTTCACCAGCTGAGAGGAATCCTCGCGCGTGCCGTTGCCGAGCTGGCCGTAGGTGTTCTTGCCCCAACACAGCACGGTGCCGGACTTGCGGCGGGCACAGGTGTGTAGCGACTGCGCGGCGAGCTCGACGATCGGATCGACGGGGGCGTTGGTGACGGGCGTTGGCGTGGGCTTGGTGGGAACGGGCGTGGGAGGGGAGGGCGGGGGCGCGGAGGATTGCCAGCAGCCGCCGAGCAGCACGGCGAGCGCGAGCAGGAGCCGCGGCTGGCGACGATCACGGGTGGAGGGCCTCACCCGCTCATGGTAGCCTCTAGCGGCCCGCCGACGATGCTTGCTCATTCCAGCCCGAGCATCCACTGGACGCCGCTGTCGCGCGAGCGAGCGCGCACGGTGCTGGCTGCGACGGCGCGAGTGCTCCGCGACTCGAACCAGACGCTCGACATCGTGACAGTGGAGGAGATCACCAGCCAGGTGCAGCTCGCCCACCTCGTGGAGCGCGGGACGTTCGAGACCGAGGAGGGCCGGGCGTTGCTGAGCGAGCGGCCGCACCTCGCCGAGCTCGAGCCTGCGATGCTGCGGACGCTGCCCGAGGGCTCGCTCGGGCGCGAGTGGGTGCGCTTCCTCGACGATCACGGGCTCACGCTCGCGACCACCAAGCTGCCCACGCCGTACACCGAAGACGACACCCGTGCGTACGTGCTGCACCGGATCCGGCAGAGCCATGACTTGTGGCACACGCTGCTCGGGCTCGGCTCGAGGGGGCACGAGGAGGTGCTGGTGCACGCATTCTCGCTGGCGCAGACCGGGCTGCCGAGCTCGGTGGCGATCGTGGTGCTGGGGGCGCTCAAGCACATGGTGCTCGAGGCGCGGTGGGAGTGCTTGCGACGGGATCTGTGGCGGGCCCATCGGATCGGGCGACAGGCGCAGCCGCTGCTCGCGGTGTACTGGGAGCGGCACCTGCGGGAGCCGCTCGACGATGTGAGGCGGTGGCTGAACCTGACGCCGCTGCGAGGGTAGGCGCGGGAGCGAGCGCGCGTTCGGCCCTGCGCTGCGGCTTCGAGGGGGCGCGGCAGCTGCTATGCTGCTCCGATGCGACGCAGGGGCGTGCTCGTGCTGCTCCTCGCGGTCGGTTGTAGCGACGACGTGCTCGAGCCGTCCATGCCCGGCGAGCCGCCGGCTGCGGTGTTCGAGGCGGTCTGCGGCAGCGAGGGCCCGCACCGCTTGCTGTCGCTCGCCGCGGGCGAGCATGCGTATGGCGTGGATCGCGTCGGCGACGAGCCGGTGCTGGTGAGCACGTTCTTCGTCGATCCCTCGGTGCCCGCGGCCTCGTTGCCGCCTACGCTCGACCTGGCGATCCATGCGGTGGGTGCTTGTGGCGAGGCGCCGGTCGAGGTCGCGCGCGGGTTGTCGCTCACGGCCCGGCACGACGACGTGGTGCTCGCCTGCGGTGATGGTGGTCATGGGGCGTGGGTGATCGATCCGTTCGGTGCTGCGTCGCCGCGGGCGATTCTTGCGGCTTGGTGTCCGCTGCGCTCCACCGCGGCTGGGCTGCTCGCGGTGGAGGCCGAGCCCGATGCGCGACACGGCACGCTGGTGCTGCTGCGCGATCCGGCCGAGCCCGGTGAGCGACCCGAGGTGCTGGCCGAGGGGATCCGGAGCTCGCGCAACACCTTCTTCGGCCCGGGCTCGGGCGCGACCACGTCGCTGTGGGCTGCGGGCGGCGAGGCGGTGGCGCTGTCCGAGGATGGTGTGGTGCTTCGCATCGATCTCGGCACTGGAGCGGCGGTGCCGGAGCGCGACGGCGTGCGCGAGCTCCGGGTGTCGAGCGATGGACGCTCGATGATCTGGCAGGTGCTCGAGCCGGCCGAGGGTGATCCCGAGACGCCGGTGGGGCCCGTGTTCCTGCGCGATCGCGAGGCACAGACCGATCTGCACCTGCTCAACACCCACCTCGAGTGGACGGGCAACCCGTTCGTGGGCGGCTACCTCGTGCTGCGCGACGACGCGGATGGCCTGCGGCTGTTCCGGCGCGATGGCGCCGAATCGATCACGCTGCCCGACGGCACCGATCTTCGTGGTGTGCTCGATGACGACGTGCTGTGGCTGGCGCGCAAGGCCGACGATGGGCTCATCGAGGAGCTGCGCTGGACCCCAGGCGACGCCGAGCCGGTGCTCTTGGTGCGCCACGCCGGCGTGGTCTCTCGCCACGGTGACGAGCTCGAGATCTTCGACGACGATACCGTGCCCGCGCCGAACGAGGGCAGCCTCGACGTGCTGCCGCTCGCCGGCGGCTCGCTCGAGCATGTTGCCGACCACGTGCACGCGAGCCATGGCTGGCTCGGCGATGGCCGGCTGCTCACGATCGTGAACGAGGATGAGACCAGCCACGGGCCCCTGCGCGTGCTGGATCCCGAGGATGGCGGGTGGGTGCAGATCGACTCGCGAGGGTATGTGCAATCGCCACGGCTGAACGGTCGCGATCCGTTCGAGGGGGACGTGGTGTTCGCGAGCGATGGTGGGGTGGATGGCGAGCGCGGGGTGTACCGCGCCCGGGTGCCGCGCTAGACTCCCCGCCGCGGTCGCCTCATGCTCCATCACCTCGCGTTCCGAGACGTCGGCCCCGCACCAGAGCTGTCGATCTCGTTCGGCCCGCGGATCAACCTGATCACGGGCGACAACGGGCTCGGCAAGACGTTCCTGCTCGAGGCGGCGTGGTGGGCGTTGACCCAAACTTGGGCAGGGTACCCGCTGATGCCGCGGCGCGGCCCTGACGCTCGACCGTGCCTCGACTATCGGTTCGACCCAGCAGCCAAGGTCAAGACCTCGTCCTACGATTTCGACCGGCTCGAGTGGACGATACCCCTGGGAGGGCCTGCGGACCCCGGCTTGATGCTCTACGCTCGTATCGATGGGAGCTTCTCGGTGTGGGATCCCGCTCGCAATCAACGGAGTGCTCCGACCTCCGCGTTCCACTTCCCCAATCCGCAAGACGTGTGGGACGGCCGTCCGTTCTGCAATGGTCTCATTCGCGACTGGGTTTCCTGGCAAGACAAGGGTGGTCATGCATTCGCCCAGCTGACCGCCATTCTCGCGGCACTCTCGCCATCAGCGACCGATCGCCTCACACCAGGAGCTCCGACTCGAATCAGCGACGCCGATCCACGCGACATTCCCACGCTGGCGACCGCCTACGGTGATGTCCCCATCGTCCATGCCGCTGCGGGCATCAAACGTATCGCGGCGCTCGCTTATCTCCTCACGTGGGCTTGGCAAGAACATCAGCGCGCCGTGGAGCTCAGGAACAAGCCGGCGACCACCAAGCAGGTCATCTTCCTCATCGACGAGATCGAGGCGCACCTACACCCCCGATGGCAACGTACGATCCTTCCCGCCTTGCTCGGCGTAGTGCAGGCGCTGGGGTTCACCGATGCGCTGCAGGTCCAGATCGTGGCCACGACTCACTCGCCGCTCGTGCTCGCCTCGCTCGAGCCACGCTTCGATCCGGCGCAGGATGCGGTGTTCATGCTCGACTTGGTCGGTGATCGCGTGGAATGCACGAAGTACGACTGGCGCCCGCGCGGCGATGCGTCAGCGTGGTTGACCTCGGAGATCTTCGATCTCGGCGAGGCGCGCTCGGTGGAAGCCGAGCAAGCGATCGTCGACGCGCAGCAAGTCCTCGACCAACCTGGCGTTTCGCCTGAGCGGCTGCGCGAGGCTCATCGCCGGCTGCGCGAGGTGCTCAAGGACACCGATCAGTTCTGGCCGCGGTGGTTGTTTCGGGCCAAGCAGATGGGGTTGGAGCCGTGATCCGAGTCGAGCCGCAGCCCGAGCCTCCCGATTTCGACGAGAAGGTCCGCAAGCCCGGCCTACGAGCTCTGGCGGAGCTGCGAGGTCAACCCGCGGAGAAACGGCCTGGGCCAAAGCGCGAGGTCAAGGACTCCATCCAGAGCAAGGACCTCCCGGACTATTGGACGAAGAGTCTCGAAGACCTGCACAGAGCATATCGTGGGATTTGCGCGTATTTGTGCATCCATATCCCGCATGCCGTGGGCAGTAGGACCACTGATCACTTTTCTGCCAAGTCCCCTAGGATCTCGCCCAAGCCGGAGGACGCCTACGAGTGGTCGAACTATCGCCTCGCGTGCAGCCTGATGAACACCCGCAAGGGCACAAAGACCGTCATCGACCCGTTCACGATCGACGGTCCATGGTTCGAGCTCGACCTCTCCACATTGGGAATCAGGCCTAATTCCGAGCTGCCCGAAACACTACGTGAACGAGTACAAACGACCATCGACGAGCTCGGGCTCGACGGCGACGAATGCAGGAAGGCTCGAGAGCACTGGTACCAACCGTACATCGAGGGCGAGATCACGTTCTCGTTCCTCCAAAGGATGTGCCCGTTCCTTGCGGGCGAGATCGTTCGGCAGCTCGGCGAGGTACCTGAATGGCGCAAGCGCTAGTCGCTCGTCATGGGACGGCAGCCGAGGCCGCCCCCAGCACCACCAGCACCGGCAGGTGATCCGACGTCCCGCGATCGAGCACCTCGGCCCCGCGAACCTCGAGGCCCGGGCCGTACACCACGTGGTCGAGCATCATGCGGAGCTTGCCGAGCTTGGTCTGCCAGCGCCAGGTCTTGGCGCGCGGGTCGACCTGGGGCAGCGCGCTCTGCAGGCCCTTTTCGTCGAGGAACGCGATCGCCCGGCCCTGGGCGTCCTCGTTGAAATCGCCGGCGATGATCGTGGGCAGCTCGGGGTCGAGCGCCGGCCAGAACGCGGCGATCTCCTCGCGGCGATCGTCGCGGGTGGTGAAGTAACCAGCGACCCAGCTGCCGCCGTCGCTCATCGGCGGACGCAGGTGCACGTCGAGCGCTTGCACGGGGCCGAGCGGGGTGTCCACCACCACGCGCCACGCGGGGAACCAGCCCACGGTGGGCTCGATCCAGGTTTCCTCGCGGATGGGGTGCTTGGACAAGACGCCGAGGCCCCCGGCGTTGCAGCAGTAGCGAAACAGCACGTGCGGGTAGGTGCCGGCGAGCGCCTCGCGGAACGCGGCCTCGGAGTCCTCGGTGGTCTCCTGCAAGAGCACGAGGTCGGCGTCGGCGTCGGCCACGGCGGCGACGTTGCGCGGATCGTGGCCCACGCCGTAGTTGATGTTGAAGCTCAGCACGCGCAGCTCCGGCGCGCCCGGAGGGGCAGGCGACGGCTCGAAGCGATCGCGGCCGAGCGAGCCGGTGCTGGTGCTCGCGCTCGAGGCTCGGGAGGACGATCCGGGATCGTCGGCGTCATGGCGGGAGGTCGAAGCGCGACAGCCCATGAGCGCGAGGCTCGCCAGCACACCGGCGCCGAGGGAACGAGCGAGCACGAGAGCCATCGATGTTCGAACGCACCAATATGGTCGCCGGTTCCCACGGACCCGCGTGACACGAAGCTCGTGGCCACTTCGCATACGCAGAAGCCCGTGCCAAATTGTCACGATGGCCTCGCGAACTGCTCGAGGTCCACCCACGCCGTGCTCACCAGCACCCAGAAATCGCGGGTGAGCCCGCGCAGCACGTAGCCGTAGGGCAGCCACGCGTAGCCTTCGTCGGCCCAGCCGGTGCCCCACGAGCTGCGCACCCGCAGCGCGCCGCGGCCGGTACGGATGCAGCCGCTCGCATCGCAGGTGACCTGCTCGTCGTCGTAGCCGGCCGCCACGAACGCGTGCTCGAGGGTGATCGGCTCGCCGGGCATGGGCTCGGCGATCGTGCCGTGCTCCGCCGCAGCGGATAGCCCCGGGAACAGCCGGCAGCCGAACATCACCGGCAGCCCGCGCGCGAGGTGGAGCTTGAGCACGCGCAAGAGCTCGCGCGGGTGCAGGCCCGGAGGATCGAGCCGGTAGTAGGTGAGCGCCTCGAAGTTGTCGGCCACCGCGTAGCAGAACGAGGGCGGCGAGGCATCGAGCCGCTCGGGCAGATACGGCCAGTACTTCTCGGGGCACGCACCGGCCAGCGCCAGCGCCTCCATGCTGGTGCGCAGATACGAGCCCGTATCGCCGCGTTCTTGCAAGAGCTCGCGCTGCACCGCATAGAGGAACATCGGCGAGCCCGGGTGCGGGCGCCGGCCCTCGCGGATCATCCCGTGCTCGAACAGCGCAATCGCGGCGAATGAAGTGCACGCATTGAGCGGTCCCTGGTCGCGCACGGGCAGGAACCCCTCGCGCAGGTCGACGGCCCCTGGCAGCACCGGCGCGGGCTCGCGCAGGTCGAAGCGATCCACGAACGCACGCAGGGACTCGTCGTCGACGAGGTAGTCGCGATCGCTCGGCGGATCGGCGCGCCAGCCTCCGCGCAGCGAACGGATCGGCAAGGGCGGCATGGGCTCGATGGTAGCGTCGATCCGTGCTCCGGCGCATGATCGCGTCGTGCTCGGCCTTCGTACCTTGGTCACCGGCCGCCCCGTACCCTCCTGGCTACGGAGCCGCCCGGTGGCGCACCGCGGTCTGCACGATACCGACCGCCCCGAGAATTCGCTGGCCGCCTTCGAAGCTGCAGCCGAGGCCGGCTACCCCATCGAGCTCGACGTGCACCTCACGGTCGACGGCGGTGTGGTGGTGTTCCACGACGACACCCTCGAGCGCATGACCGGCCACCTCGGCAACGTCCGCGACCGCTCGCTCGCCGAGCTCGCGGCGCTGCGCCTGCTCGGCACCGACGAGCCCATCCCCAGCCTCGACCAGGTGCTCGAGCGCGTGGCCGGCCGCGTGCCCGTGCTGGTGGAGCTCAAGACCCGCGGCCCTGCGGGCCGTCTCGAGCCGGCGGTGTGCGACGTGCTGGCGCGCTTCTCCGGCGAGCATGCGGTGCAGTCGTTCGACCCGTGGTCGATGCTGTGGATGCGCCGTCACGTGCCGTACTTGCCCCGTGGCATGCTCTCGGGTGACATGCGCAGCGAAGGGCTGCCGCTGCACCAGGCCCTCGTGCTCGAGAACCTCTTGCTCGCTCCTGCGGTCCTCCCCGACTTCATCGGCTACGAGCTGCGCGTGCTACCCCGCTGGGCTCCGAGCCTCTGGCGCCGCCTGGGCCGCCCGCTGCTCGCGTGGACGATCCGCGACGAGCCCGCCCTCCAGCGCGCCCGCGGGCTCGTCGACAACGTGATCTTCGAGAACGTGCGGCCATGAGCCGCTTGCTCGTGGACGCGCTCGCGGCCGCGTGACACCCCACGGCAAGCGGTGAACATTCGCTCATGACCCGCCCTACGAGCACAGGGACGACCCTGCGCGGTCACTGCACTACTCCGTTTCCCCCCTCCGCATACCCGATCCGCGACAGCCGCAGCTCGCTCTGGAACACGCACGGCTTGTAGATGCTCGTCCCCATCAGCATCCGCACGCAGTCCTGTAGCCCCTCCGTCACCGCCGGGTGCGGGTGCAGCAGCTCCGCGAGGTCCTTTGCCGAGCGGCTGTGCTGGATCATCAGCGAGATCGCCTCGAGCATCGTCGAGCTGTGCACTCCGAGCGCGCGCATGCCGAGGATCCGCAGCTCGTCGTCGTCGGTGGTCAAGAGCTTCACGAACCCGTCGGTGGCCCGCATCGCGATCGGGCGGTTCACCAGCGAGTAGTCGTACACGGCCACGCGGTACGGAATCTTTCGCTCCTGGGCCTGCTGCTCGTTCAATCCGATCGCGGCCACCTCGGGGTCGAGGAACATGATCGTGGACAGGTTGTCGTGCCGCAGCGGCCGGTCGGTGTGGCCGGCGATGAGCTCGGCTGCGTGCCGGCCCTCGATCTCCCCCACGTTCACGAGCGCCACGTCGAGCGTCACGTCGCCCACGGCGAACACGTTCGGTACGTTGGTCCGCGTGCTCTCGGTCACGATGTGGCCGCCACGATCCAGCGCGATCCCGATGTCCTCGAGCCCGAGGCCGGTGGTGTTCGGCGCGCGGCCGATCGAGACCAGCGCGATCTCGACCCGAATGGTCTCGCGCCCACCGGTGGGGTGCTCGATCGTGTACTCCACCTCGCCGTCCATCGCGCGCATCGACACCAGCTTGGCGCGGTGGTGGATCGTGACGCCCTTGGCCTCGAGGTTGGTCGAGCACACGCGCGCCACGTCGGGGTCCTCGAACGGCAGGATCCGCTCGGCCCGATCGATGACGTAGACCTTGGTCTGGCCGAAGTTGGCGAAGATGGTGGCGAATTCGCAGCCCACCACGCCGGCGCCCAGCACGACGAGGCTGCGGGGGAATCGCGCCAGCCGGCCGATGTGATCGGAGGTGATGATGCTCTGGCCATCGACCTCGATGTCGGGCAGCGAGCGCGGGCGCGAGCCGGTGGCGACGATGAACGCATCGGCCTGGATCCGCCGGCTCTCCCCCGTGCTCGCCCCGGAGACCTCCACCGTGTGGGGATCCACGAACCGCGCGGAGCCCTCGACGAGCGTGATCGAGCCGGGGCTCTCCCGCCGCGGCTCGGCGAGCGCCTGGAGCTGCCGCTGCATCTGCGCCACCTTGGAGCCGGTGGCCTCTTCGACCACCTGCATCACGGCGTCGAAGTGCACCTGTAGGTCGCTGGCCACGTAGCCGCGGTCGCGCCGCCGCGCGCAACGGTAGTCGCACGACAGCTCCCACAGCGTCTTGGACGAGAGCGCCCCGTTGTGCACCCCGGTGCCCCCGAGGCGCCCGCGCTCGACCAGGCACACGCGCTTGCCGAAGTCCCACAGTCGCATCGCAGCCGCAAATCCGGCCGGTCCCGCGCCGATGACACAGACGTCGTAGCTCGCCACTGCCCGCATGGTAGTCGATCGCTCGCCCGCGGTGGGGCCGGCCGTCCCATCCCGGCACCACCACCCGAGGGCCGGACCCGCGCGAGCGATTGAGCAGAGCGGCCAGTCCCGCTACGCTCAGGCGATGCTGGCTTGCCTTGCTGATTCACTTCGTGCTTCGTGCCTGTTCCTCGGTGCCGCGGTGCTGCTCACGGGCTGCCCCGACGACCCGGTGAACCCCATCGACACCGATCCATCTTCGACGGGCCCGTCGGACACCACCGCGGGCGAGCTGTGCACGCCGGGCGAGACCTCCACGTGCACCTGCCCCGACGGCACGCCGAGCACTCGCCCGTGCCGTGCCGACGGCATGGGCTTCGACGCGTGCGACTGCGGCGACCCCGACACCACGGCGACCGACACGGCGACCGACACGGTGACCGACACGAGCACGAGCACGAGCGACGACGCCACCACCGGCCCGCAACCGTGCACCAGCGACGAGGACTGCGCCGACCTACGGGTCGCCGAGTGCGAGGTGCCGTTCTGCGACGCCAGCGGGATGTGCGTGCCCAACGAGGCGCCCCCGGGCACGCCGTGCGGCGACTCGGCCGATGCCGAGTGCAGCGACCCGGACTCGTGCGACGGGGCGGGTAGCTGCTCGCCCAACGATGCCACCGACGGCACGACGTGCGCCGGCTGCCCCGCCGACGCATGCACGTGCGCCGCCGGTACGTGCAGCGAGTGCGCTGCGTACCCGCCCACCAACAACTTCATCACCACGCGCTCGGTCGAGGGCTGGGAATTGACCGGGAGCTGGGGCCTGCACCGCCGCACGCCGCAGAGCGAGCTGGCGGTGGGCTCGGAGTTCGTGGGGCAGGTGCTCGGCTCCAACGGCAACCGCGTGGCACCGTTCCCCGGCAGCGAGGTCGAGACCTCGTACGCCCGCACGCCGCCCACGCTGTTGCCCGACACGATCGCGTTCCTGTCGTGGAACGTGGACCAGGGCGGCGGCGCCTCGGACAACAAGACCGTGCGCGTGTCGGTGGACGGCGGGACCACCTGGGACACGCTGGCGGACTGCGCGGTGGACGCGAGCCCGGCATTCTGCAGCCAGCAGCTCGACAAGGACCCCGCGGTGTTCGACCTGATCCAGCTGCCCGTGCCGGGGCCGCTGCAGGGACAGCTCGGGATCGTGGAGTTCGGCTACGACACGGTCGATGCGTGCTGCGAGTTCGAGAAGGGCTGGTACATCGACTCGCTCAACATCGCCCGCGAGTGCGCGTGCTCGGTCGACGACGACTGCTCGGCGCTCGCCAGCGACTGCGGGACGCCCTACTGCGGGTTCTCGGGCGAGTGCTCGCTGATGGGCATGCCCGAGGGTGACGCGTGCGGCGATGCGTTCGAGAACGATTGCAACGGCCCCGACGAGTGCGACGGCGTGGGCTACTGCCGCGACAACCTGCAGGCCACCGGCCTCAGCCCGTGCGACGACTGCCCGAGCGGCGACACCTGCTCGTACTGCGACGCTGGCCAGTGCCTGGACTGCCTGACGTTCACCAACTTCACCGGCTTCAGCGACCCGGCCGGCCCGCCGCCGTGGATGATCTCCGCCTCCACCGGCACCGCCGACTGGGGCTTCTACACCGAAGCGCCACTCAACGAGGACGGCACGGGTCCGACCGTGTTCCCGGGCGGCCCCGTGTACGGCACCGACGGCAACCGCAACCCGCCGTACCCCGGCAGCGAGTCCGAGACCTCGCAGGTGATCACCAGCATCGGCGTGGTGCCGTTCGAGCTGATCTTCGGCTCGTGGAACGTGGACGAGGGTAGCGGCTACGACACCAAGACGATCTCGATCTCGGTCAACGGCGGGGTGAGCTGGACCGTGCTCGTCGATTGCGACGTGCTCGCCGACCAGCCGTTCTGCGACTTCGTCGACGACTCGCGCGCCATCGACGACTGGGACGTGATCACGCTCGACACCTCGCCGTGGTTCGGGATGAACGGGCAGCTCCGCTTCACGTACAGCACCGGCGACAGCTGCTGCGGCTTCGAGCGCGGGTGGTTCCTCGACTTCTCGTACGCGATCTGCGACGACATCGCGTTTCCGTAGCCCGGCGGGGACTCTAGGACGTGGCATCGAGCAGCGGCAGCAGCTTCTCGATCGCCACCGGCTTGACCATGTGGTGATCGAAGCCCGCCTCGCGCGACCGCTGTCGATCGCCCGGCTGCCCGTAGCCGGTCACCGCCACCAGCATCGGATGCTCGGTGGGCAGCATCGCCCGCAGGCGGCGCGCCACCTCGTAGCCGTCGATGCCCGGCAGGCCGATGTCGAGCAGCACCACCTCGGGCGGGTGGGCTGCGGCCAGCGTGAGCGCCTCCTCGCCGTCGAACGCCAGCGTGACCGTGTAGCCACGCTTGCGCAGCACCATCGCCAGCATCTCCGCCGCGTCCTCGTTGTCGTCGACGACCAGGATCTGCCGCGACGCGGGCGCGTGCGAGACGGGCTCGCCGCTGCCGGCGGGCAGCTCCTCGGGCGGCGCAGCAGGCAGCCACACCCGCAGCTCGACGCCATGGCCGGGCTCGCCCTCCGAGATGACGTGGCCGCCATGCAGCTCCGCCACCCGGCGGACCAGAGCCTCGGCTGCCCCCGGATCCTCGTCGTCGGCTGGCCCGGGTGGCCGGCGATCCACGTCGAGCAGCACGTCGACCAGCCGGCCCAGGTGCTCCACCTGACGCGCGATCACGGTGCGAGCCTGGCAGAGGTACGCAGGATCCTGCCCGCTGGCGTGCTCCAGCAGCAGCTCGACGGCGTGACGCACCGGCGCCAGCGGGTTGCGCAGCTCATGGCCCAGCATTGCCAGGAACTGATCCCGCTGGTCCCCCGAGGTCAGCTCCAGCGGCCCGTGAGGCCGGTCGGCCTCGGCTCGAGACCGCCCGCCGGTGGGGGCTCCGCTGGCGTGGCCCCGCGTTTCGCGCGAACCCCGAGGCTCTGGGCTGGCCTCGATGAGCTGCGCGCGCAACTCCATGAGCTCTTCGTTGCGGAACGGCATACGTGCTCGATCGCCCCAGGCCCCGGACGACCCCCGTTGCTCGACAGCATACCCGACGCCGCCGGGGAGATCGCGGACCGGGTGCAGGATCTCGGCGCCTCCGCGCGTGAGGACATACCGCGCTATCATGCGTCCCAAGGCCGCCTAGCAAGCATTGGAGCCCTGTCAACCAACCGCACACGTGGGATTCGGAAGGCGCGGCTGACGAGCAGGGGGGCCGGTATGCGCTAGGCTCGTCACAAGTGGCCAACGGGACGGTATTGGTCGTCGACGACGACGAGGGCACGTGCGACCTCTTGGAGATGCTCCTCATCGGCGAGGGGTACGACGTCAAGGTGGAGACCTCGGCTGCGGCCGCGCTCACGCACCTCGAGGACTCCGAGCTCGACGCCATCCTTACTGATCTACAGATGGATGGCATCAACGGCGCGGATCTGTGCCGGCGCGTCGAAGCCCATCGACCCGAGCTGCCGGTGGTGGTGGTCACGGGTCACGTGAGCGTCGACGCAGCGGTGGAAGCGATGCGTGCGGGCGCCTACGACTTCCTCACCAAGCCCATCGACGTCAAGCTGCTCTCGCCGGTGGTGGCCCGGGCCGTGCGGCACCATCGGCTGGGGCGCGAGGTGTCGCGCCTTCGTCGAGCGCTCGCCGACACCCAGAGCTTCGGCGAGATCATCGGCAAGAGCCCCGCGATGCACCAGGTGTTCGATCTCATCGAGCGCGTGGCCACCACGGACGCCTCGGTGCTGGTCACGGGCGAGAGCGGCACTGGCAAGGAGCTCGTGGCTCGCTCGCTGCACGTTCGCAGCCGCCGCTCCGACGGGCCGTTCGTTGCGCTCAACTGTGCGGCCTTGCCCCCCGGCCTGGTCGAGAGCGAGCTGTTCGGGCACGCCAAGGGAGCGTTCACCGGCGCCCAGCATGCGCGCGATGGCCTGTTCGTGCAGGCCAAGGGCGGCACGCTGTTCCTCGACGAGATCGGCGAGCTGCCCCCCGAGGTGCAGCCCAAGCTGCTGCGAGCGCTGCAGGAGCGGAAGGTCCGGCCGGTGGGCGGCACGCAGGAGGTCGAGCTCGACGTCCGGCTGGTCACCGCCACCAACCGCGATCTTACGGCCGACGTGGAGACCGAGCGGTTCCGCGAAGACCTCCTCTATCGCATCGACGTGGTGCGCCTCGAGCTGCCGCCGCTGCGCATGCGAGGCCGTGACGTGCTGCTGCTCGCCCAGGCGTTCATCGAGCGTCATGCCGCGCAGAGCCAGCGAGACGTGCGGGGCCTCGACCCGGCCGCGGCCGAGCTGATGCTCGGCTACGACTGGCCGGGCAACGTTCGCGAGCTCGAGAACTGCATGGAGCGTGCAGTGGCGCTCACCCGTCACGATCGCATCATGGCGGCCGACCTGCCGGCCAAGGTTCGCGAGCACAAGGCCAAGTCGGTGGTCGTGGTGACCGAGGACCCGGAAGATCTGCCGAGCCTCGAAGATCTCGAGCGCCGCTACATCGGTCGGGTCTTGGAGATCACGGCGGGCAACAAGTCGCACGCTGCCCGGATCCTGGGCGTGGAACGCCGCACGCTCTACCGGCGGCTCGACAAGTACGGGTACAAATGAGGCGGCTCTGGGCCGTCTCGGCACTGTGTCGTTTCGACACAGTGAGCGGTGGCGGGACAACCGCCATCGCTCAGGCCGCCGCCCAGCTCGCCGGAGATCGAGGAGACCAGTAGGAAGCGGGCGCGGAGAGACATTGGCACCCCGGTTGCATCGTAGGTCCCAGGCAGGGCCAAAAGCGATGGAACCCACGGTCTACAAAGTTAAAAGCCACAAGCCCGCGGCCAGGAGCCGTAGGCCCCGTTCTTCGCGCGAGCCCCTCGATCTCTACTTCGATCAGGCCCGTCGCTACCCCCGCTTGAGCGCCTCGCAAGAGCGTGCGGCGCTCATCGGGCTGGTCGAGCTGCGACGCGAGCGCTGGTCGGCGCTGGTCTCGTTGCCGGCGCTGCGCGCTGCGGTGCTGGCGATCGTCGAGACCGCCGAGTCGGCGTCGGCCGAGCTCCCGGAGCCCTCGGTGTCGGCCGAGCTCTCCGATGCGAGCGAGGTCGTGCTCGTCACGGCGCCCGAGGTGCTGCTCGGTGCATCGGGCCGCTCGCCTTCGGCGTCGTCGGGTCGTGCCGGCACCGCGAGCCGTGACCCCGAGGCTGCGCTCGCCGCTCGGCTCGAGGCGTTGGACGTGGACGGCACCATCGCCGAGCGCCTGGTCGAGGCCGTTCTGGCGGTCACGCGTGGGCTGCCCCAGGCGGAGCTGCCGGTGGCGGCGCTCGCCGACGTGAGCGCCGAGGAGCTCGAGAGCTACCACGATCGAGTCCGCTGCGCCGCCGACCGCTACCTTCGCGCGCGCAACCGCTTCGTGTGCTCGAACCTCCGCCTCGTGGCGATGGTGGCCGACCGCTACTCGGGCCGCTCGATGGCGCTGGCCGATCGGGTGCAGGAGGGCAACCTCGGCCTCATCAAGGCGGTGGAGCGCTTCGACCCCGAGCACGGCACGCGCTTCTCCACCTACGCGGTGTGGTGGATCCGTCACGCGATCACGCGTGCGCTGGTCGACCGCGGTCGCACGGTGCGGATCCCGGCGCACCTGCACGCGATCTTCACCAAGGTCCGCGCGGTGCGGGCCGAGCTCGAGGGTCGGCTGGGCCGACCCGCTCGTCTCGCGGAGCTGGCCGAGGCGGTGGATCTGCCGGTGAGCAAGGTCCGCGTGGCGATCGAGGCGATGTCGCTGCGGGCGGTGGCGCTCGACTCCTCGGAGAACGACGACGACCAGCCGAGCTGGGGCGATCGCCTGGGCACGCCGGCGCCGCAGGCGGAGATCGATGCGCAGCTCGACGCGTGTCGCAACGAGACGCTGGCCTGCCGCGCGCTCGACAACCTCGGCGTGATGGAGCGGCACATCCTCGAGCGCCGCTTCGAGCTGCGCGGGATGCCGCGCATGACCCTCGAGGCGCTCGGGCAGCACTATCACCTGTCGCGCGAGCGGATCCGGCAGATCCAGAACCGAGCGCTGGCGGCGATCCGCCACGAGGTGGAGACGAGCCCGCTCGGCGGTCTGGCGTTCGCCTGAGCCCCAAAATGGCCTCCGGGCCGTGGATTCATCGTTTGGCCGGCCCGGCGACGGGCCGGCTCTCGCACGTTCGAAGACCTTGATAGCGTGGCTCTCGCCATGCTTCGGTCCTGGTCTCGCTCGCTTGCCGAGCTCGCACTCCTCGCGTTTGCGGTGCTCTTCGCGTTCACCTCGTGCCATCGCGGCAAGCCGCTCGAGATCACCGATCCCGTCGACACCGCGCCGCCCGTGGTCGCCACCGACGTGCAGGGCCTGTTGGTCCGGCTGTCCAACGCCGATCCCGCCGCGGGTGCTCGCCCGCCGGCGAAGCTGGCCGAGGCCACGCCGCTCGACGCGGCCAAGACCGAGGCGGTGCTGGCCCGCTTGCCCAAGCTCGAGGGCAAGCCGAGCGACCAGCAGGACTTCGCGATGCGCAAGGCCTCGCTGCCGCCACCGCGCACCGGCGCGACCGTGCTCGGCGCCTTCCCGCCCAAGCCCGAGAAGCCGGGCGCCACGCCGCGCCCCAAGGGCCCGCTCGAGGTGGTTCGCTTCGCGCCCGAGGGTGACGTTCCGCTGGCGCCCCACCTGAGCGTGACGTTCTCGCACCCGATGGTGGCCGTGACCTCGCTCGACGCGCTGGCGGCCGAGGCGGTGCCGGTGGAGCTCGATCCCACGCCGAAGACGGGGCCCCACGCAGGAAAGTGGCGGTGGGTTGGCACCAAGACGCTGATGTTCGAGCCGAGCGAGCGGTTTCCGATGGCCACTCGCTATACGGTGACGGTGCCCAAGGGCACCAAGTCGGCCGTGGGCACGACGCTCGGCGCCGAGCAGACGTGGACGTTCACCACGCCGGCGCCCGTGCTGCAGGCCTCGTATCCGAACGGCCAGCCCGCGCGGCGCCAGCCGCTGATGTTCGCGTCGTTCGACCAGGCCATCGATCCCAAGGCGGTGGCGGCCACGATCACGGTGCGCTCGGGCAAGAAGACCAAGGTCGCGGTGCGGCTGGCCAAGCCCGAGGAGATCGAGGCCGACGAGACAGTGTCGCAGCTCGTGGCGCAGGCCGAGGACGGGCGCTGGCTCGCGTTCGTGCCCGTGTCGCCGCTGCCCGGCGACAGCCCGGTGGAGGTGTCGATCGGCCCCGGCACGCCGTCGGCCGAGGGCCCGCTCACCACCACCGGCGCGCAGACGTTCTCGTTCACCACGTATGGCGCGATGAAGGTGACCGAGCACCGCTGCGGCTACGACGGCCAGTGCCCGCCCGGCACGCCGTTCGAGATCGTGTTCAGCAACCCCGTGGACGTGGAGGCGTTCGACGCCTCGCAGGTGGAGGTGGAGCCCACGCTGCCGGGCCTGCGCACCGAGGTCTACGGCCAGTACCTCTACGTCTACGGCCAGAGCAAGGGCCGCACCAAGTACGAGGTACGGCTGTCGGAGGGCCTGCGCGACGCGTTCGGCCAGAAGCTCGGGAAGACCAAGCCGCTCGACTTCAAGGTCACCGAGGCCCCCGAGTCGCTGTTCATGCAGGGCTCGGGGCTCACCGTGCTCGACCCGGCCGCCAAGGGCAAGGTGAGCGTGTTCTCGGTCAACCACAAGCGGCTGCGGGTGATGGCCTGGGCGGTGGAGCCCAAGGACTTCCGCGAGTACCTCTTGTCGCTCGAGCGCCAGGGCCGTGACTCGCGTGACCTCGGGATGCCCGGCAAGAAGATCCTCGACGACACGATCGGCGTGCGCCGCTCCGACGACGAGATCGTGGAGACCGCGATCGACCTGTCGGCGGGCCTCGAGAAGGGCCTGGGCCACGTGATCGTGCTGGTCGAGCAGACCGAGAAGCCCAAGGAGCCGTGGATGATGCAGCGCGTCACCGCGTGGGTGCAGGTCACGAACATGGGCCTGCAGGGGCACGTGGACACGGAGCAGATGCTGGTGTGGGCCACGGGGCTCGCCGACGGCAAGCCGCTGGCGGGGGTGGAGCTGCAGCTCGCCAACGTGGGCGTGAAGGCCAAGACCGACGCCAAGGGCCTGGCCAAGCTGCCGCTCGTGCAGGACAACGCGCTGATGGTCATCGCGCGCAAGGGCGACGACGTGGCGTTCCTGCCCGAGTCGATCTGGTGGTGGAACCCCTCGGGCTCGTGGCACACGATGAAGCTCGACCCGGAGCTGCGCTGGTACGTGTTCGACGATCGCGGGCTCTACCGCCCGGGCGAGGACGTGAAGATCAAGGGCTGGATCCGCGCGATCGACCCGCGCAAGGGCGGCGACGTGGAGGGCCTGCCGGGCCGGATCAAGGAGGTCGGCTGGGCGCTCTCCGACTCGCAGGGCAACGAGGTCGCCAAGGGCAAGCTCTCGCTCAATGCGCTCGGGGCGTTCGACACCTCGATCAAGCTGCCCGACACCATGAACCTCGGCTACGGCAACCTGATGCTGGAGGCCCGCGGCACCACGCTGCCGGGCTACGAGCACTGGCACGGCGTGCGCGTGGAGGAATTCCGGCGGCCCGAGTACGAGGTGAGCGCGCAGCTGTCCGAGGGCCCGCACATCGTGGGCGAGCACGCGGTGGGCACCGTGGAGGCGGACTACTTCGCGGGCGGGGGCCTGGCGGATGCCGAGACCCACTGGCGCGTGACCTCGTCGCCCGGCCACTACCAGCCGCCGGGACACGACGGGTTCACGTTCGGCAAGGAGGTCCCGTGGTGGATGTTCTGGAGCTGGTGGGGCCCGCCCAACCCCGCCGACGAGCCCAAGACGGTGGAATTCGACGCGCGCACCGATGCCGCTGGTGAGCACCACCTGCGCATGGACTTCGTGTCGGTGCAGCCGGCGCATGCCATGTCGCTCAATGCCGAGGCGACCGTCACCGACGTCAATCGCCAGGCGTGGGCCTCGAGCACCAGCACGGTGGTGCACCCCTCGACGCTCTACGTGGGCCTCAAGACCGATCGCGCGTTCGTGCAGGCCGGCGAGGACATCGATGTGGACGCGATCGTGGTCGACATCGACGGCAAGACCAAGCCGGGGGTCAAGGCCACCGTGCGAGCGTCTCGCATCGAGTACGTGCAGGAGAAGGGTGAGCTGGTCGAGAAGGAGAAGGACCCGCAGACCTGCGAGCTCACCAGCACCGCCGCGCCCGTGCGCTGCTCGCTGGCCGCGCGGGCGGGCGGCAGCCATCGCATCGTGGCAGTGGTGGTCGACGGCAAGGGCCGCCCGAGCCGCACCGAGCTCACGCTGTGGGTGGCGGGCGGCGAGCTGCCGGCCCCGCGCGACGTGGCGCAGGAGCAGGTGCTGCTGATCCCCGATCGCAAGGAGTACGCGGCCGGCCAGACCGCGGTGATCGCCGTCTCGGCCCCGTGGGCGCCCGCCGAGGGCCTGGTCACGGTGCGTCGCTCGGGCGTGATCGACTCGCAGGTGATCCACCTCGACGGGCCGTCGACCACGATCGAGGTGCCGATCGAGGAGGCGATGACGCCCTCGATCACGGTGCAGGTCGATCTCGTGGGCGCGGCGCCGCGGCGCGGCGAGAGCGGGAAGATCGACCCCAAGCTGCCGCGGCGCCCCGGGTACGCGATGGGCTCGGCGACGCTGAGCGTGCCGCCGTTGCAGCGGACGCTGAAGCTCGCGGTCGCGCCGGCGGAGGCCAAGCTCGAGCCCGGCGGCAAGACCAAGGTGCAGGTGGCGGTGACCGATGCCGGGGGTCGCCCGGTGAAGGACGCCGAGGTGGCGCTGGTGGTGGTGGACGAGGCGGTGCTCTCGCTGACCGGCTACGCGTTGCCCGATCCGCTGGCCACGTTCTACGGCTATCGCGACCCGGGCGTGCGCGACCATCACCTGCGCCAGCAGCTCTTGCTGGCCAACGCCGGTGAGCTCGAAGAGCAAGCCAACGCAGGGCCGGGTGGCGGTGGTGGCGATGGTGCAGGCCGAGGCGGCTTTCGGTCCGACGTGGCCCAGCCGGCACCCGCGGCACCGCCCGCTCCGCCCGGGGAGGTCGACGAGCTCAAGGCGATGGAATCACCCAAGGCCGAGGCGTCCGGCAAGAAGAACGGCGGCGGCAGCTCGGCGAGCACGCCCATCGCGCTGCGTACCGACTTCGCCGCGCTGGCCCTGTTCTCGCCGAGCGTGCGCACCGACGATGGCGGCAAGGCGAGCGTGCCGCTCGCGCTCCCCGACAACCTCACGCGCTATCGCATCATGGCGGTGGCGGTGGCGGGCGAGCGCCAGTTCGGGCTGGGCGAGTCCACCGTGACCGCGCGGCTGCCATTGATGGTGAGGCCCTCACCGCCGCGGTTCCTCAACTTCGGCGACGAGCTCGAGCTGCCGGTGGTGCTGCAGAACCAGACCGACGATCCGCTGGTGGTGAACGTGGCCGTGCGCGGCTTCAATATCGAGTTCACCAAGGGCCAGGGCCGGAGCGTGAAGGTGCCGGCCAACGATCGCGTGGAGGTGCGGTTCCCGAGCAAGGCCGCGTACGCGGGCCGGGCCCGCTTCCAGGTGGGCGCGACCGCGGGCGGCTTTGCCGACGCGGCTGCGTTCGATCTGCCGGTGTGGACGCCGGCCACCACCGAGGCGTTCGCCACCTACGGCGAGATCGACGAGGGCGCGATCGTGCAGCCCGTGCAGGCGCCGCCCGGGGTGTTCCCGCAATTCGGCGGGCTCGAGATCACCACCTCGTCCACGGCACTGCAGGCATTGACGGATGCGGTGCTGTACCTCGTGTCGTACCCGTTCGAGTGCAGCGAGCAGATCGCGAGCCGCGTGCTCGCGATCGCGGCGCTGCGCGACGTGCTCGATGCGTTCGATGCCGAGGGCCTGCCGCCCAAGAAGGAGCTGGTGGCTCGGGTCGAGCGCGACCTCGACGAGCTGCGGCGCTTGCAGACCGATGACGGTGGGTTCTCGTTCTGGGGCCGCGGCTGGCCGAGCTGGCCGTACCTCACGATCCACGTGGCGCATGCGATCGAGCGCGCGCGCGAGAAGGGCTTCAAGCCCAACGCCGGCATGCGCAAGCAGGCGCTGGCGTACCTCGCCGACATCGAGAGCCACATGGACCACGACTACCCGCTCGAGGTGAGGCGGGTGATCCGGGGGTATGCGCTCTACGTGCTGCGCCTGGCGGGCCAGCCCGACGCTCGCAAGGCGCAGGCGCTGGTCGACGAGGTGAAGCTCGACGAGCACTCGCTCGAGACGCTGGCGTGGGTGCTGCCGACGCTGCACGAGGATGCCAAGGCCAAGCCGCTGGCGGACCGCGTCGAGAAGCACCTCGGCAACCGGGTCACCGAGACCGCAGCGATGGCCCACTTCGCGACGGCTTACGCCGACGGGGCGCACCTGGTGCTGCACTCCGATCGCCGGGTGGATGCGCTGGTGGTCGAGGCGCTCGCGACCACCGAGCCCAAGAGCGATCTCATCCCCAAGCTCGTGCGGGGCCTCTTGGGCCACCGCAAGGCCGGGCGCTGGGAGAGCACCCAGGAGAACGCGTTCGTGCTGGTGGCGCTCGATCGGTACTTCCAGCAGTACGAGAAGGCCACCCCCGACTTCGTGGCCAAGGCGTGGCTCGGCGACCAATTCGCGGGCCAGCACGCGTTCAAGGGCCGGACCACCGAGCAGCACCTCGTGGAGGTGCCCATGAAGTGGCTCGCCGAGCACGAGGGCAAGCAGGATCTCGTGATCGACAAGGACGGCAAGGGGCGGCTCTACTACCGCGTGGGCGTGCGCTACGCCCCGCGTGATCTCAAGCTGCCGCCCTACGACGCGGGCTTCGTGGTCGAGCGACGGTACGAGGCGGTGGACGACGAGGGCGACGTGCGGCGTGATGACGACGGCACGTGGCACATCAAGTCCGGCGCGCGCGTGCGCGTGCGGCTGAAGATGGTGGCGGACGGACGGCGGTACCACGTGGCGCTGGTCGACCCGCTGCCCGCGGGGCTCGAGGCGCTCAACCCGGCGCTCGCCACCACGGGTGCGCTGCCGGAGGATCCGCAGGGCGAGAGCGGGAGCCACGGCGGAGGCGACTACTGGTGGTGGTGGCGTACGTGGTACGAGCACCAGAACCTCCGCGACGAGCGGGTCGAGGCGTTCACGTCGCTCTTGTGGTCGGGGGTATACGACTACGACTACGTGGCGCGGGCGACCACGCCGGGCCGGTTCGTGGTGCCGCCGACGAAGGCCGAGGAGATGTACCACCCGGAGACGTTCGGCCGCGGGAGCGGGGACGTGGTCGTGGTGGAGTAGCGCGTGCAGGCGTTCATCGACGAATTCCAGCGCTTCGCCCCCGCGAGCTTCCGCGAGCTGCGGGGGGCCTCCGTGGCCGATGTGGCGCGTTTGCAGGCGATGGTCGATCGTCCGCTTCCCTCCGACTACACGGAGTTCTTGCTGTCGATGGGCGCCAGCTCTCCCGCGCTCCGCTGGGTAGACGCGATCTTGCCGCTCGTTCACCAGGGCCGCCGCTACATCGACTTCGCGCTCGAGACGGTGCTCAGGCACCTGCAGGATGAAGACGTCGCGGCCGCGGCCTCGCTTGGTTTCCCCTGCATCGGGCGCGAGGAGGGATGCACGGGCTGGAACGCCCACCTCGATCTCACCGACGAAGGAGCCGGGCGCGTGGTGCTTGCCGTGGATCCGATCCAGGAAGTCTCCGCGTGGTTCGAAGATTTCCGGACCATGCTGTTCGCGGCCGGCTTCTACGATTTCCAGCGGCGCGGAGTCGTGGTGCGCAGCTTCCACTATCTGCGCTCCATCCCTCGAACCGAGCGGGAGCGGCCGCTCTCACGTTACGGTCCCTGGGTCGAGGGCCTGCGCGGGGAGCCCTGGGAACGAGCGGCGCTGGACGCCGTCGCACGGCAGTCGGGCCTCGCTCGCTCGGATCGGATCCCGTCGCCCTCACTGGGCTACGCCAACGACACGGCGACGCTGTTGCTGAGCAACCTGTTCGACACGCCCATCGGCCGTGAATCCATGTGCCTCTACGTCAGCTCCACCTCGGAGAGCGAAGCACGAGCGCTGCTCGGCGCGCTCGAGCCGGCACTGGACGTGCGCGCGATCGGACCGTTCACCTGACTGCCCTCCGGCGGCTCGGCGCACTACGAAGTAGACCCCAATACGCGTAGTGTGCGTATGTCCCATGCCGATGCTCCTCCCCACCCTCCTGCTCCACGCGGCCCTCGGCAGCGCGTCGGCTTGCCCGCCCGAGGTCTGCCTCGAGTCGGCGATCCACCCGGAGCCGGAGCCCGAGGTCCATGGCCGGAGGCTGCGGACGATGATGCGCTCGTTCGGTCGCCTTCGCGGCCGGCGACCGATGTTCATCACTACCGAAGGCACGCCGCTCTCCCCCTCGATGTCGATCGCGTCGATCGAGCGGCGCCTGCGGGCCGATGGCGCCAACCCGGCCTTTCGCGTGATCTACGGCCGCTGTGCCTCGCACGACGAGAGCTGCCCCTGGGCCGATGTGGAGGTGCACATACTCGCCGAGCCCCAGGCGCTCGACTGCGATGCCGCGACGGTGCGGCGGGTGATCCGAGCGGGTGACCACCTGGTGGTCGAGCACGTGGCCGAGGGTGATGTGCAGACCTTCGAAGTGAGCGTCGGTCCTGGCGGCTGCGAGGGCCCTCCCTCTGCGGGCGAGGACGAAGCGCCCGGTGACGACGTGCGCTCGGCGTGGATCTACCTCTCGGGCTCCCACGGCATGGCTCATGCCGTGCTCGGCCGGCTGCCGGTTCGGACGCTCTTGCGGGCGCTCGCCGCCGAGTAGCCACGAGGGAGCAATGCCCGCGGCGATGCCGGGCCAGGTATCCTCCGCAGGCTCATGCGCCTGCGTGGTGTAGAGATCTCCCTCCACGAGGGACCGACCGTCGATGACGCCGTCATCGACGAGATGTGCGCGTTGCGAGCCCAGTACATGCGCCTCAAGCCCGACGTATGCCCGGCTGACGATCGCGCCCTGGTGTCGGCGTGGCTGCGCGTGCCCGAATGCACCGTGGCCATTGGCCGGGATCGTACGGGCGCCTTGCAGTGGTTCACTGACATGATCTCGCGCCGCGTCGAGCACCGCGGCCGAGCCCACGTGGTCTGCTATGCAAACTATGGCTTCTCGTCCCTCGCATACCGCGGACACCCCGGGTTGGCGCTCGGCAATCTTTGGAACGTGTTCGCGCACAGCCGCCGCCACGGGTTCACCCCGCGTCTATTGTGGACCGGAGCGGTCTACCCGGCGGCGTTCGTCATGATCGCTCGAACCTTTCCGATGGTCTGGGCGATCAATCAGCCCGATGCTCCCCCGGCGCTCGTGGCCATGGTCGAGCGCGTGGCCCCGGAGCTCTTCGGCGATGCGTGGCTGCCGGAGGAGCGGCTCGTCCGTACGCGGACCTTGCCGCCGCCGCATGCTCCCAAGTCACGTGAAGGGCAGGCGCTGCTCCGGCGTTACGAGGCCCTCAACCCGCGCTGGCGCGAGGGCTACGGGCTGGCGATCGTCTCGCCGCTGACGCTGGGCAACCTGCTTGGTGCCTGGCGCCTGCTGGTGCGACGGCTCGTGTGAGGGCTGCGGCGCGGAGCGGCCGCAGTGACGTCACCGTCCGAGATTTCGAGAACCGGGTGCCGATCGAGCGGAGCGGCGTACAATCGACCCGTCGTGGACGAGCCCCTCGATCGAGACCGACGCTTCGTGCTCGCGGCCCTCGCCTGCTTGGTGCCGGCGCTGGCGTGCGCTCGGACCCCTGTCACCGCGCCCCCGCTCGCGATCCCGGCCGCGCCCGTCCCCGAGGCCGTCGTTGCGCTGGGTCGGCAATACCTCGCCACCCATCCCGAAGACGCCGACCGCGAGCTGCTCCAGCGCACCCTTCACCTCGATGCTTCGGAGCCCGCGGATGCCCAGCTCGCGCGCATCGACGCTGCGATCCGCCGCGATCTCGACGATCGCGACGTCGTGTACATCGAGGGCTGGCAGCTCACCCGCACCGAGTGCCGCCTCTACGCGGCCCTGGCCCTGGCCTGAAGCGAACGCGATGCACATCGACGCCCGCGAGCACGACCAAGCCTCGATGCAGACCGACGTGTGCATCGTCGGTGCAGGAGCGGCCGGGATCACGCTCGCGATCTCCCTGGCAGGGTCCGGTCTGCGGACGCTCCTCGTCGAGAGCGGCGGCTTCGAACGCACCCCGGACACCGACCTGCTCAACGCCGCCGAGACTCCGACGATTGGCGGCGGCTACCTGTCGAGCTCGCGCGTTCGCGTGTTCGGTGGCACGACCTCGCACTGGACCGGTCTCTGTCTGCCGCTGTCCGACGAGACCTTCGCTGCGCGCCCGTGGGTGCCCGACAGCGGCTGGCCGATCGACGGCGACGTGCTGCACCCGTTCTATGTGCGAGCCTGCCAGCAGCTCGGGATCGACCCCTGGAATCGCGGCGCCGACGAGCCGAGTCCCGCGCCCGAGCTGCCGCACTTGCCGCTCGCGAGCCCGCCGCATGCGTTCGAGACCCGGATCTACCAGATCAAGCGCGGCGTCCACTTCGGTGAGCAGCACCGCGAGTCGCTGACCGCGGCGGACGACGTCGTGGTGCTCACCCACGCCACCTGCACCGAGCTGCGCGCCGACGATCGCCGGATCGAGCGCGCGATCCTCCGCACGCTCACCGGCAAGCGCATCGAGGTCGTGGCCAAGGCGTTCGTGCTGGCAACGGGCGGCATCGAGAACGCACGGCTCCTGCTCGTATCGAACGGGATCGGCAACGCACGCGACCTCGTGGGTCGCTACTACATGGATCATCCCGAGCTCACCGTGGGCGAGGCGATGCTGTGGCCGGGCTGGGAGCTCGAGCTCTACGCGGGGCAGCGCCTCGACGAGCGGCGGACGCAGCTCGGTGCCCTGTTTGCAACGCCGGAACACCAGCGGGCGCAAGAGATCCTGCAGGCAGGCATCCAGCTCCAGCGCGCGGGGCAGCGCTGGGGCAGCCCCGAGAGCCGCGCGAACGATCACGCCGTTGCCACCGCGGGCTTCTGGCTCGACTGCGCCCGCGCGGGCGCGCGTGAAGGCGCATGCGTGCCCGCTGCGCAGAAGACCAGTCTCTTCGTTCGCAGCGAGCAGGCACCGGAGCGCAACAATCGCGTGGTGCTAGGGGCCGAGCGCGATGCGTTCGGAGCTCCGCTGCCGCGGCTCGAGTGGCGAATGCACGTGATCGATCACGTGTCGCTGCAGCGCACGGCGCGGGCCTTCGGCGATGCGATCCACCGCGACGGCCTCGGCCGGTTCCGCTCGTTCGTCGCCGAGGCCGACTTCGGGCAGATCGACGTGACCTACGGCTACGCGCAGTCGGACGAGCAGAGGGATCGCACCCCTCGCGAGCGCCGGCCGGTGATCCTGCTGTGGGGGCACCACATGGGCACCACGCGCATGTCCGACGGGGCCGACCGCGGCGTGGTGGATCGCGACTGTCGCGTGCACGGCATGGGCAACCTGTGGGTCGCTGGATCGTCGGTGTTCCCCACCGGCGGTGCCGAGAATCCGACCCTCACGATCGTCGCGCTCGCGCTGCGGCTGGCCGATCACCTGCGCGAATCGCTGCCCTGAGCGGGGACTACCCGCCGTCTCGCAGCGCAGCGTCCACGTCGAGCGTGAACCCTCGCTCGGCGAACCGTGGCACCAGATCTCGCTGCGCGGAGCGATCCATCACCCGCGCGTACTCCTCGTCGGGCAAGAGGCCCCAGGCCTGCTCGGCATCGGTCCGCGTGCGCTCGCGGGCGCCGACCACATAGCCGCGGTAGTGGGTGCGGTAGCGGGCCGGGAGCTCGCGGGCGATCACCTCGCGCACCGCCTGTTCCTGCGGCGTGAGCAACAGCCAGTCGAGCAGTAGCCAGCCGAAGTCGCGATGGCGGACCTCGTCGCGGAGCACGCGATCGAAGAACGGCTGCGCCACGGGTACGCGGCAGCGCTCGCGCATGGCCGCGAACAGCGGCACCGCCGAGGTCTCGCCGAGGCAGAAGCTTCGTAGGCACGCGCGGGCGATGGCGAGCTCGAGCGGCTCGTCGAGCTCGCGCGGGTACTCCATCAGCGCGCGGGTGAGCGTGGGGGCAGGCGTGGCCCCGGTGGCGTGAACGACCTCCGTCGCCAGCTCGGCATGCACGAGCTCGTCCTCGGCGATCGCCCACGCCGCGCGGATGAGATCGGGAGAGGCTGCGACGATCGTGAGCCAGTGGCCCAGCTGCTGCGTGAGCGCGCACGAGACGTATTCGGCGCTGATCGTTCGCGTCCAGGCGATGATGACCCGCTGCGACGGCTCGGAGGTGCTCGACGGCTCGCTCATGCGCCCGAGGATCCCTCCGAGCCGGAGTCGCTCCCCGTGTCGGAGCTGCTCCCGGTTCCGGTATCGCCGGTGCCCGTGGTGCCACCCGAGTCCGAGCCGCTGGCTTCAGTGCCCGTCTCGCTCCCGGTGCCCGTCTCGCTCCCGGTGCCCGTCTCGCTCCCGGTGCCCGTCTCGCTCCCGGTGCCCGTCTCGCTCCCGGTGCCCGTCTCGCTCCCGGTATCGAGGCCGGTCGTGCTCGAGGTCGAGTCACCACCCTCCTCCTCGTCCGAGCTCGTTTCCTCGGGCCACGGGGGGTTCTCGGTGGTGTTGGAGAAGCATCCCGTCGATGCGGAGACGGTCACGACGAGCGGAAGCGCCATGGCGCGCAGGCGCGCGATATTGGAAGCCATGTCCACGGTAGTGCCCGCCGATCCGGTTTCGATCAGGCGTCAGAGCCCGTATCGATCGGTGACCGTGGTCACGCGCGCGATCTCTCGGTCCCGCAGCTCCCCCACCGGTAGCGCCTCGGCGAGCTCGGGCCACACCACCGGGTGCGCCCACTCGCGCGTGAGCTCCACCAGGCGCGCGTGCAAGAACATGGGCTCGATCAGCTTGGGCATGCACGCGAACGCATAGACCCCCGAGAGCTTCTTGCTCTCGTCCTCCGGATCCTCGTGCTCGTAGTGCTCGTCGCTGCGCACGTCGACCACGCCGCCCATGGCCTCGAGCGCCTCCACGAACGTGGTCCAGGCCTTCTCGCCCGGGTGCACGCCGTCGAGCGACCAGCAGCGGAACCCGCCCGCGCTCACCACGTGCACCACGGGGAAGATCGGGATCCACTGCTCGCCCTCGCCCTCGCCCTCGCTTTCGCTCTCGCCCTGCCCGCGCGGGTTGAGCGGGCCAGCGTCGAAGGCCACGAGATCTGCGAAGTGCTCCGGTCGCCGTGGGCCCGCCATCTGCATCACGCGCGCGGACACCGGGCCGCGACGCTCGGCGAAGTAGTCGTTGCGCGAGCCGTCCTCCTCCACGTATCGCACCCGGCAGAGCCCCATTCGTGAGTCGATGGGGCCCTCGCCCTCGAGACCCTCGAATTCCAGGCCGAGCCGCCGCGCCGAGCTCCGCAGCGCGTCCCAGGCTCCCACGATGGTGGCGGCCGTCATGCGATCCCAGTCGACCTCGCCGGGCTCGACGCTCTCCACCAGGCGGTCGAGGTGTGCGAGCGCCTCGGCGTGGCGACCCCGTCGCTGCTCGATGCCGGCCAGGCGGTGGCGGGGCACCTCTGCGTCGGGGTCGATCGCGATCAGCTGCTCGAGGCAGGTGGCGGCGCCATCGAGCTCGTCGCGCTTCATGAAGCTGCCCGCCAGGTACCACAGCCCTTGCGTGCGTAGCTCCTCGCCCTGCATCGAGCTCTCCACCAGCTCGCGTAGCGCGTCATGGCGGCCCTGTCCGAGCAAGGTGCGAGCGAGCTCGGACACGGCCGACTCGGTCCCGGGATGCCGCTGCACGTGCTCGCGCAGCACGACCTCGGCCCGGTCCTCGAGCGCGCATGCAACGAGCGCCCGCGCGTGCATCACGACGATCGCCTCGTCGTCGGGCCAGCGCTTGCGCGCGAGAACCAGGCGCTCGAGCCCGGCCTCGGCGTCGTCGGGTAGCTGCTCTTGGAGCTGCTCGACCGAGTCGGGCAGCTCGGGCTCGGCGGCCCCACCGGCCTCCACCGCCGCGTGCAGGGCTTCCACGGGCAAGCGCTCGGGGCGGCCGAGCTCGCCACGCAGCCGATCGACGTCAGCCAGGCCCTCGCGCGCCACCACCCAGGCGCCGCGCGCCACGGCCAAGCGCGTGCCGAGCACGGCCAGCCGCGCCGCCAGCCAGCGCGCGCCGTTCAGCTCGGCGCGCGCGACCATCCGCCTCGATCGCACGCCGAGCGCAGCGTCGTTGGGCAGCTTGCCAGCCTCCACCAGCGCCATCACGGCCAGCGCGTAGTCCTCGTAGTGGCTCGGCGTCTCCACCACCACGTCGAACGCCGGCAGCACCTGCGCGGCGTCGTCGAAGCGGCCGAGCGCGGCAAGCACCCGCGCACGCATCAGCTCCACGTCGACCTCGCGGCTGCTACCCCCCGCGGCCTCGGCCTCGTGGTCCTCCATCAGCGTCCAGGCCTCGCTCGCGCGGCCCAGCGCCAGGAGCGACTCGACCCGCGAGGTGACGAAGCGCGGCACGTCGTCGGAGCCGGCCTCCACGGCGCGGTCGGTCTGCGTCTTCAGGAACGCGAGCGCCTCCTCGTGGCGCTCGGCGTCCTGCAGCGCCGAGGCGTACTCGTCGGTGATGCACTGGAAGCACGGCCACGACGGGTCGATGCGCGCGAGCGTCTCGGAGGCCACGGCCAGGCGCTCCGCGACGTAGCGCGGGCCATCGGTGCAGGCGTAGCAGGCCGCGAGATCCTGCGTCACGCACACGCTCTGCGGGCACTGGCGGGTCTCGTCGCGGTTGGCGAACTCGAGCAGCGCCACGGCCTCGGGCAGGTGGCCCTGCGCCTCCCAGCGGTGGAGCACGCGCGACTGCAGTGCCCAGTGGCGCACGAACACCTCGACCCACGGCTCGCGAGCGGCCCGGGCCAGCGCGACCGCCTCGGGCACCACGGCCTCGACGCGCCCGTGCTGATCGTTGCACACGAGGTTGGGAAGGTCCTCGACGAGCGTGGCCAGACGGGTGTGACCGCTCTTGCGGAGCGATCGCTTGGTGGCTTCGACCCAGCGCCAGATGTCCATGTCATGCCTCTCCTCGGGCGATCCGCGTGACCGCCCTGCAATAGCCCTGCAGCGCCTCGTCGATGGGCATCAGCCGCCCATCGTCGTCCGGCTCGGACAGAAGCCCCAAGAGCGGGCGGAGCAGCGCCAGCGCTGCCTCCGCGCGCTCGGGGGTGGCCTCGAGCAACGCCGGTACCACCGGGCAGTCGAGGTTGATGTACACGCGCAGCTCGGGGCCCTTGGCGAGCCCGCCGGTGAACTGGCGGGCGAGACCCAGCACCGCGCTCGCGATCCGCTTGTCGGCGTCGTCGGACTCGATGCGGCGCTTGAGCTCGGCCTCGCGATCGGCGACGACCACGAGCGGCAAGTGCTCGGGCGCAAAGCGAGCCGGCACCACCTGTGCCGACTCGCCGCCGAACCACTCCCGCAGCCGGCTGGCGTCGGCATCGGGCAGCTCCACGCGGCGGAACAGCTCGCGATCACCACCGCTGGTGCCCACCATCACCAGCCGCCCGTGGCGGCGCTCCGCGTACTCGCGGCAGAACGGCAGCGCGCCGTAGCGTACGCCCTGCACCACCGGCACCTTGAGCGCGCGGAACAGCAGCTCCTCGAAGCCGCCGCGGTCGGCCTGGCTCACGTGCAGGCGCCCGCCGGAGCGCGTGAGCACGGTGGCTACCGGCAGGTCGCCCTGCGAGGTGGGCACGGTGAGCTCGTCGCACAAGAGATCGTAGAGCCGTGCGTCGCACAGCGACGCGCCGAGCAGCGCCTCGTTGTGGCGGCGCAGCACCGTGCGCCAGGTGGCCGGCTGCTCACTGGCAAGGGCCCGCAGGCCTTCCACCAGGGCCTCGCGCACGCGCTCCTGGGCCGCCTCGTAGGCCTCTTCCTTCTGCAGGCTCTCGCGGCTGGCGGTGGGCCGCAGCATGTCGCTCTCGAGCACCGCGCCCACGAACCCGGCCCACGTGGGCAAGAGATCGCGCTCTTCGTCGTTGATGAGCATGCCGCGGACGTATACGGAGACGTTGCGGTTGTCCGAGGTACCGTAGGTGGCACCGTCCTGGATCCAGAGCAGGCCTCGCACGTCGCAGTCGATGGCCGGTGGCGCGTCGGCGTCGGCATCGGAGGCCGGCGGGCGCTCGACCGGCAGCGTGCACAGCGGCTCGAACCCGGGCTCGAAGCGGCGCACGAACTCGAGCGCCGCTCGGCGGCGACGCAGCGGGCTCTCTCCGGCCTCGGAACGGCGCCATGGCGGCGGGACGGCGTTGACGGCCTGGGCCACGGACGCCTCGTCGTCGGGCTCGGACGTTTCCACCGCCCGTAGCCCTGCTCGCGCGCCGTCCTCGGGCTCGGGCTCGGCGGTCTCCACCGCTCGCAGGCCCGCTCGCGTGCTGCTCTCGGGCTCGGGCTCGGCGGTCTCCACCGCTCGCAGCCCCGCTCGCGCGCTGCTCTCGGGCTCGGGCTCGGATGCTTCCATCGCTCGCAGCCCGGCTTGTGCTGCTGGCTCGGGCTCGGGCTCGGGCTCGGGCTCGGCGGTGGCTGCCCGCGGTGCTGCTCCACAGTAGATCGGCACCTCGAGCAACCCGCAGTAACGCTCGAGCAGCGAGCGGACCGGAGCGGTTCGCGACAGCTCTTCGAAGCGCGGTCGCAGGTGCAGCGTGACGCGGGTGCCCACCGGGCGCGGCGGGGCCGGCTGCACCACGTAGCTCTGCCCGCTGCGCGAGCTGAACGACCACGCGCGCTCGGGCTCCTGATAGGAGCACGTCCACACGTCGATGCGATCGCTGATCACGAACGCCGACAGGAAGCCCAGGCCGAAGTAGCCGATGAGCCCCTCGTGACCCTGGTCGCGGAGCGTGCGGGTGTAGCCCGAGCCGATGGTCGCCAGATAGCGCTCGATTTCGTCCTCGGTGAGCCCGGCCCCCGCATCTTCGAAGCTGAGGGTGCGCGCGGCGGGATCGGTGGTGACCACGATGCGCGGCTCGAACGCGAGCGGGGACTCGAGCCGGCGACGCACGCACGAGTCGTGGGCGTTCTGCACCAGCTCGCGAATGGCGACGTTGGGCGATGAATAGAGGTGCTCGCCGAGGACCTTCATCAGGCCCCCGAGGTCCACCTTCGTTTGCTTGAGGGAAGGGTCGCCGATCACGAGCGGGACCGCCGGAGCTAGTACGAGCGCGCGCTGAACTTGTAGGTGCGACCCGTCTGGAAGATGAAGGATTGCCAGCCGGGGATGAAGTACTGGAACACGGAGCCGCTGCCGAGCGACCGGTTGGCGATGCACACGCCCACCGCAGCCGGCGTGGGCAGGTCGACCACGAACTCGGCGATCGTGTCGCGATAGCCCTTGACCGCGTTCGGCTCGACCTGCGCCAGCCGCCACAGCGTCTCGGCGAACTTGTACGGCTTGGTGCCGTCGTACGACCCGCGGGCCTCGCGAGCATCCTCCTCGCTGAGGAAGAAGTTGCTGTGGCCACCCATGCCTTGCCATAGCTTCGTCATGGGCTGCAGCGTCATCTCCATCCACACGTCGACGGAATAGCCACTTCCCGACTGCTCGGCGGCTGCTTGCTTGGCGATGCTCATGGCAAGCGAGCATACGCGGGCCGCGTCGCAGCGGTCAACGCGGATCGCGCGCGATTCGGGCCATCGTGGGGCACCCGAAGAAAATCGACATCACCACGTTCACAGGCTCTCCGAGCCGGTCTCGAAACCCATGACGAGGCCGAAGGCGCCGGCCCGCCCCCGAAAAACCGCGCCCAAGCACTCGGAGAGCACACCACCATGGCACGCAAGTCCTTCGTCTTCCGCACCGTCCTCGCCTCCACCCTGCTCGGCTCGTTCGCGCTCGCCACCCCCGTGGGCGCGGCCCCGGCCTGCCGTTCGCCAGCAACACCGAGGACGAGATCTTCTACTCGCTGTCGGGTGCCCGCGTGGTGGGCGACCTCAAGAAGCTGATCGGGCCTCGATTGGCCGAGCGCGACCGCTGACGCGGGCCGCGAGGGTCGCTCACTCCACCATCGACACTTCCAGCAGCGTCTCCTCGAGCACCTGCACGCTGCGATCGACCGCGCGCTCGCCGTGCTCGAGCCGCACCGCGTGCCGGCCGAAGCTCACCCGCTGCGCGCACGGGGTGTAGCAAGACCCCTTGGAATCGATGAACACGAGCGCGTGGGAGGGCTTGGAGGTGATGCGCAAGAGCGCGGAATTCTCGTCGGTGAGCTCCGCGGGCTCGAGCTCGGGCGGTGGCTCGGGCTGGACCTTGGGCTGCTCCGGAACCGGGAGCGGCTCTCGCTCGGCCATGGGCGGAACGACCGGTGGAGCGACCGGCTTCCCCGTGTCCATCGGCGGCGCGGCAACGGCGATCACCGGCTCGACCTCGACGCTCGCGCTGCGCGGCGCCGGCACCGGTCGCGTGTCCACATACATACACAGCACCATGAAGGTGAGCATGGCCAGCATCGCCACTACGACCGTGACCGGCCGAGGATTCACGGCCAGGGTCCCGGGCTTCACCACCTTCACCGGCAGCACCGGCGGCGCATCGAGCCGCCGCAGCGCCTGTCGCGGGTCGCCCAGGCGCTCGCCGAGCCCCGGCTCGATCATCGCCAGCACCACGCTCCGCACCCGCGGCTCCACGCTCGAGAGCAGCTTCGCCGCGTCCACCCGCCCAGTGGAGGGATCCTGCGGCAGGTCGCCCACCTCGCGCCGCTCGGCGAGCGACACCAGTGTCATGCCGAGCCCGTACATGTCCGAGGCGGGCACGGGGCGGCCGATGAGCTGCTCGGGCGGCATGTAGCCGAACGTTCCCACCGAGGTCATGTCGGTCTTGCCGCCCACCCGCACCGCGCCGAAGTCGATGAGGTACGTGCGATCGGGCCCCAGCATGACGTTGCGAGGGTTGATGTCGCGGTGCAGCACCGGCGGCACCTGCTCGTGGAGGTGGGCGAGGATGTCGAGGCACTCCCGCAGAATCCGCTCGAAGCGCGCCGCACCGATCGGCCCGTGCTTCGCGATCTGCTCGGCCAGCGTTCGACCCTCGACGAACGTCTGGATGATGCCCGCGGTGCGCCCATCCTCCTCGAGGCGGTCGACGAGCCGCGGGATCCCGGGGTGATCGAGCGCCGCGAGCGTGGCCACCTCGCGCTCGAACAGCTCCACCTGCTTCCAGTCGTCCACGTGCTCGATCCGCAAGAGCTTGAGCACGTGGCGCGAGCCGGGCTCGCTCTCGCGCTCCACCAGCAGAGTGCGCCCTTGCCCGCCCTTGCCCAGCTCGCGCAGCACGGCGTAGACATGGGACTTCGAGGCGAACGTGGCGGGCGTGTCGGTCATGGCGGCTCTGCTTGCCGATGGGCGTGAGCCACGAATATAACTCTTGCAGGAGCTCGCCATGCGCCGCATCGCCGTATCGATCATCGCCGCGCTCGTCTTCGCCTGCGGCTCGGGCCCGGACGCCCCGGGCACGCCCGAGGCCAAGACCGGTGACCCCCTCGTGCAGGCCGACACCAAGGTCGAGGGCAAGACCGAGCAACCGCCAGCGGGCGAGCCCGACGCCAAGGTGGCGCCCACGCCCACGCCCACGCTACCGGAGCAACCAATCCCGCCCCCCGCCGACGAGTTCGGCGGTGAGTTCTGCGCGACGATCATCCCCTGCTATCAAAAGCTCGAATTCGCCGGCAGCTTCATGGCCGACGTGTCGGTGGACATCGAGCCCGACGGCAGCGTGTCGGCGGTGAGCTTCACCGGCGAGGCGCCCAAGCCCGTGCAGACCTGCATCACCAATGCGATCAAGAACACCAAGCTCGAGGGCTACAACGGCAAGCCCGGGCGCACGCGCTGCACCAAGAGCGGCCAGCTCATGGGCGGCACGCAGATGATCATGTCCGACCAAACCTACGAGCTGCGCGACCCCAGCGCGAAGGCCAAGGCCAACGGCGGCTCGCATGACAAGGCCGGCAAGGGCCACGCCGGCTGATCGCGGCTCGACTCTCGTTTTGTGGAGGGCTCATGAAGCGAATGCGTGGGCTCGCCCTGCTGCTCGTGCTGACCGAGCTCGGCTGCGCCGCTCGCTCGCATGCGAGCCCGTCCACTTCGCCACCGCCCCCGCCGGTGGCTCCGCTGTCGCTGGCGATGCTGGGCACGAGCGCGGGCGGGCTCACCGACGGCGAGGCCCTCGATCGCCTGTTCGCCGCGCCCGAGGTCGCCGCCGCGGGCGAGCGCCTGCTGGGTCGCCTGGGCCGGGAGCCCTCGCTCACGCCGCTCTACGAGGGCTTCACCGCGCAGCTGTTCGAGCAGCCCGCGATGCTCGCGTCGCTCGCACGCATCGCCATGGCCACGCCCGGGATCTCCGCCGAGGAGCTCACTGCCACCGCGCTGGCGCGGCTCTCGGCGGGCGTCGATGGCCCGGCCTTCGATGCGGCGCTCGATCGTGGGATCGATCGCCTGCTCGACCGCCCCACCGTGGACGCCGCGTTCGGGCGCATGGCCGCGACCTTGGTCGAGCGCGCGCACGTCTCCGACCGCCTGGCCGCGCTCATGTTGCACTGGCGGCCCGAGCTCGAGGCCGCGGTGGGCGTGCCCATGACCGATGAGCGCTTCGCGTCGCGGCTCACGGAGCACATGGCCGACCCCGCCCGTGCGAGCGCGACGCAGCAGCTGTTCGTCGACCGCATGGTCGACGACCCCGGCGTGCGTGCGGGCCTGGCCGCGCTGCTCGACGACGACGCATTCTTCGGGGCGTGCGCCGACGGAGTGCGAGCGATGCTCGAGAGCCCCGAATTCCACGAGCGCTCCGCGGCCGTGATCGCTGGCATGCTCGAGGAGGTCGACGCCGAGGAGATGAACGTTCGCGTCGACCGCGTGCTGGTATCGCCCGAGCTCGAGGCCGCGATGGTGAGGTGGAGCGAGGAGGTCACCGCCAGCGCGGGCTTTGGCACGCTGGCGGAGCGAGTGGGCGCAGTGCTCGATGATCCGAACCTGCAAGCCGAGCTCTTGGCGATCATCGCGGGCACCTCTGCGGGCAACACGGCGTGATCGTCCGCATCAGCGCCGCGCGACCGCGCCCGCGGCCGCGCCCGCCCAGGCCGACACCGTGGTGAGCACCGCCGCGATCCACACCACCTGCGCCAGCAACAGGTGCACGAGCTGCATCCAGCCCGGTGCCGCCAGGGCGATGTTCGCGAATCCCATGATCACCTGGGCCACCACGCCGTGCTGCAGGCCGCGGGCCAGCCGGGGCGTGCTGTCATCGCGGGCGTGCTGCCCGGCCCATGCGCCCACGCCGTATACGATGCCCGCGGCCACCACCGCGACCACCGGGTGGATGATGCGGAGGCGGACGAGGAAGTGATTGGCCGGCGAGAGCTCGTCGGTCACGCGCTCGAACAGCCCGATGCCCTCGGTGGCGCCCACGGGGAACAGCGTGTCGCCGAGTGCCGTGACGGCGCCGGTCATGCTCGTGGCGAGGAGCGCGAGCAGGCCCGCCGCGAGGATCCACGTGCCGGTGCCGAGCGCCCGCGGGGCGACCGGCCGCGCATCGACGCTCCACCAGGCGGCCAGCGCGGCCGAGCCGGTGAGCAGGAGCGTGTTGATGAGGTGCAGCGAGATCACGATCGCCCGCGGCATGGAGTCGTCGGAGGCCACCAGCTCCTTCAACACCAGGCCCGCGCCGATCGCCGCCTCGAGCACGATGAAGACGAGGGTCACGATCGACGCCGCCGTGACGCGATGCCGGCCGAAGCGGCGGGCCGCCCATGCCACGAGCACCAGGCCGAAGATTCCGAGCAGCCCCGAGGTGAGCCGGTGCGAGTACTCGATGATCGTCTCGACGGAGGGCGCGAGCGGAATGATCTGCCCGTGACACGTCGGCCAGTGCGACCCACAGCCCGCCCCCGAGTGCGTGATGCGGACCCAGGCACCGAACAGGATGACGAGCAGGAGGTAGGCCAGGAAGGCGCACGCGTAGCGCGTGAACGAAGAAGCGCGTGGCATGGGAATCGCTCGCGCGGACGCTAGCACGGGGCGGCGGGGCCGTCCTGTAAGGCGTCTGTAAGGATCGGTTGGCCCACCGATCCCACTCATCGCTCGCTCGCCGCGACGATGCGGCGAAGGAGCAAGCATCATGAAGACCACGATCATCCTCTCCCTCCTCGGCGCGCTCACCGGTTTCGGCTCGGTCTCGACCAGCGCCTCGCCCAGCATCGCCGCGACCGGCTCCGAGGTCTCCGCCGTCGATCCCGAGGACGGGCAGCTCATCATCAGCACCTTCCTCGCGGTCTGCGAGACCGAGGTGCCCGAGGCGTATCGCGCGTGCGGCCAGGCCAGCGTCGCCGGGCCCTTCGCCTCGCCCACCTCGGCGCGCGAGTTTCGTGAGGAGCTCGGTCTCAAGTGCGAGACGCAGGGCCAGCGCTCGGACGAGGAGACCTATTGCTGGGACACCCCGCTCACCAAGAAGGGCGACAAGTGGGTGCGCTAGCGGCTCCGCGGTGACGCCCCGGGGCAATTGAATCTCGGTGGCGGTTGGGCGACACCCATGGGCGGTGCTCCTGGGCCCCACGCTGATGCTCGGCGCCTCGCTCGTCGCTCCCGAGGTTCCGGCACCGCCGGAGCAGCCGAGGCTCGAGTGGGTCGCGCCGACGGGGTGCCCCGATGCCTCGCGCGGTGCGGAGCAGCTGGCCGGGTTCCTCGGTGGGCGAGTGCTCGGCGTCCCGGCACGCGTGGAGCTGGTGACGCATGCGTCGGGGCACGTGGCCACGGTGACGGTGGACGGCGCCTCGCGGACGCTGGAGAGCGAGGACTGCGAGACGCTCGCTCGCGCGGCGGCACTGGTGGTGGCGGTGTCGGTCGATCCGGTCGCGACCGCGGCGGTGGTGCTGCGCGAGCGCGAGCTCGGAGCAGGGCGCGAGTCGGGCTCCGAGCTCGACGCACAGGGGCCGGGCTCGCGCGAGGTCTCGCGCGAGCGGCCTGCGTCCGAGCGTGAGCCCGAGCCACGACGACGTGCAACGCCGCCCCGCGCCGACATGCCGCCGCACGCCGATCCACACGAGACTCCGAGCGGTCCCGCCCACTGGCTCGGTGCGAGCGGGGGCGTCGGCCTCGCAATCGTCCCTGCGCTCACCGGTGCCGTGCGCCTCGGCTATGCCCACCAGCGCGGTGCGCTGCGGCTGCAGGCCGAGGCGACCTATGCCACGCCACGCACGATCACCTATCCCGCGGAGCCCGAGATCGGCGGGCGCTTCCAGTCGGTAGTCGTGGGCGTGCGGGCTTGCTTCGCGCCTGCGGCCGGTCGCGTCACCGTTCCCCTCTGCGGTGGGCTGGAGGGCGGGGCGATTCTCGGCCACGGGATCGGGGTCGCCAACACGCGCAGCCCCGTGGGCGCATGGATCGGCGGGCTCGCCGGTGCCGCGGCGCGGGTGCGGGTCCATCCCCGGGTCGCGCTCGTGGCCGGAGCCGATCTTCTCGTGGCGCTGTGGCGGCCGGCGTTCCATGTAGGTGCCCGAGAAACACTGTTTAGAGCAGCCCCAGTGGGTCTTCGAGCCCTCGCCGGCCTCGAGCTGCGCCTGCGGTGACGGAAACCCGCGGCTCGTGGGACTCACGAAGGACATGGGTGCGATCCGGAAGGCCCGTCGTGCGCCGACCGAGCACGGCTCCGGGCCAAGCTCGCCGACGGACGAGGCTGGCACCGCGTGGGTCGTGGACGCGTACCGCGAATACTTCAAGTACGTGTGGGCCTTGCTCGGCCGGCTCGGCGTGCCCGAGGCGAGCCTCGAGGACGTGACGCAGGAGGTGTTCCTCGTGCTGCACCGCCGGCGCGCCGAGTTCCGCCAGGACTCGTCAGTGCGCACGTGGCTGCATGGCATCGCCTTGCACACGGCACGCCGGCACCGCGCCAAGCTCGATCGCCGGAAGCTCAAGGATCACGCCATCGAGCCCGGCCTACCGCCGCCCACGCCCGAGGCCGAGGTCGGCCAGCGCCGCGCGCTGCAGCGGCTCGACCAGCTCCTCGCCGAGCTCGGCGACGAGCAGCGCGAGGTGTTCGTGCTCGCCGAGATCGCCGAGCTGCCTGCGCCCGAGATCGCCGAGCTGCTAGGCGTGAAGCTCAACACCGTGTACTCGCGGCTGCGCCTCGCCCGAAACCATCTCCGGCGCACGCTCGACTCGCTGTCGGCCGCCCACGAAGGAGCCACCCATGGAGCCGCTTGATCCGAAGCTCGCCCGCCTCGTCCACGAAGGCATGGTGCAGGCGGTCCCCGGCCACGAGGTGGAGGATCGCGTGCTGCGGGGGCTGCTCGCCCGGCTGCCGCACGGGGGGCCGCCGGGAGGCGAAGGAAGCAGCCATGGTGGTCCGCGAGGAGGTGATGCAGCGCCGCAGGGAGCGGCCCGCGCGGGCGAGGGCGCTGCGGCCGTGGGCAAGGCCGCAGCGGCCGCGGGGGTCAAGACGTGGGCCCTGGTCGCCGTGCTCGGGGTGACGGCCGTGACCGCAGGGGTCGCCTTCGGGGGGCGGTCGAAGGTCGCAGCCGGTGATCATGCGCGCGATGGGTCCGCTGCGTCGACGCGAGCCGAGCCGGAAACGGAAGCGCGCACTGCTGGATCATCCGCGACGAAGACCGAAACGAAGACCGAAACGAAGCCCGAGACGAAGCCCGTGTCGACGCAGCGGGATCCCGCCGCGGAGCGTTCACCGGCCCCCTCGAAGCGCGACCGCGACCGCGCGCGCGTTGCGCCGCGCGCTTCGATCAGTCCTGAAGCCGGCGATTCCACCGACGACCTCGCCGCCGAGATCCAGCAGATCGCCGCGGCCGATCGCGCCCTTGCGCGCGGCGAGCTCCAGCGCGCGCTGGAGCTCGCGCGCGAGCACGCGGCCGGGCACCCGCACGGCCAGCTCGTGCTCGAGCGCACCGCGATCGAGCTCGGAGCCCGCTGCCAGCTCGGCGCGCCCGGAGCCGCCGAGGCCGCTACGGCCTTCCTGCGCGAGCACACCAACACCCCCGCGGCCGCCAAGGTCCGCACGCGCTGCACGGCTTCGAAGAAATCGTCCGAGCAGTGACGGATGCCCACGCCTCGCGGGACTCAAGGACCATGAACCGCTTGGCTTGCATCCACGCTCCGCTTCGTCCCCTCGCTCTTGGTGCCCTCGCCCTCGCCGCGCCCGCGTGCCTGCCGGGCTCGCTCTCGCTCGGTGACGACGAAGGCGGTGACACTGACACTGACACCGGCAGCGAGTCCGGCGACTCTGGCGACTCTGGCGAAGCGCCCAACGAGCCCGACGAGCGCTGGAGCACGATCCGGCCCGACATCACCGGCACCGACATCGCCGTGGCCCCCGACGGCTCGTTCTACGTCATCGGCCAGTCGGGCTACACCGCGCAGGGCGATGGTGGCTTCTACGACGACCGCTGGCTCGGCAAGTACGACGCCAACGGCGGGCTCGAGTGGGAGATCTTCGAGCCGCAGCCGTTCGATGACTTCGTGTATCCCGTCGCGATCTCGCTCGATGCCGCGGGGAACCTCTATGTCGCGCTGATCGACTACACCGTGAGCGTCGATGGCGACAACCGCGTGCGCAAGCTCGACCCCGACGGCAACGAGCTGTGGTCCATGTCGATCCCCGGTCGCCTCGGCGACATCGTGGCGCAGCCCGAAGGCGGTGCGATCGCCGTCGGCTCGCAAGAAGGCTCGGCCTGGGCGCAGTCGCTCGACATCGACGGCAACCTCGGCTGGGCCCGCACCTTCGACGGCCTCCCCATGACGTACAGCGAGATCACGGACGCCGCCCTCACGAGCGACGGCGGTGTGGCGCTCGGCGGCCGCCTGGGCATCGAGGTCGACAGCAGCCGCTCACGGGCGTGGGCCGCCACGCTCGAGCGGGTCGACGGCGCCGACCGCTGGCAGACGTTCCTCTCCGACGGCGTGATCACCGATCGCGTGGTGGGTGTGGGCGTGGCCGCCGATGGCACCACGCTCGTCGCCGGCTGGAGCGACACCGCGTGGGTCAAGGGCCTCGACCCGAGCGGCACGGTGCAGTGGACGTGGACCAACGACCTCGCCGAGGGCACCGAGTCGCTCGCCGTGTTCCCCGACGGGAGCTTCGCCGTGGGCGACGGCCTCTTCGCGGACCCCGAGGACGCCGAGAATTGCATCGACGGCCTCGGCCCCTGCCCCACCACCATGCGAGTCGTGCGAATGCATGCCGATCGCACGCCCGCGTGGAGCCTCGAGACCACCGAGTGCCACACCGCGCTCGTGGTCACGCCTACCGTCGACGATGGGCTGCTCACGCTGGCCGCCTGCTACTACGACGATCCCTCGCGCGCGATGGGGTTGTTCCAGCTCGAGTCGTGAGCCCCTCGCGGCTCGAATCGCGCGAACCGGCGAGAAGCGGTCGAGGACGCTTCCGCCTAGAGGGGCCGGCCCTTGCTCGGAGGCCGGCCTGTGGCTGACCCGAACAGGACACTTTTCGATTGCGCCTCGTCGAGAACGGTCGGATCATAGGAAGATGCTCGCCGAGCGCTCGATGCCGAGCGAAAGCACACCGCAGCGAGACCCACTCCGAGCGTTACGCCGAGCCACGCTCCTGCTGATTGCCATCGGTAGCTGCGAAGCGGGTCCATCGGTCGGCCTCGACTTCTCGAAGCACGACCGATGCACGGGCGCTTCGCCGCAGGATGTGGACGCCTCGGCGTCGGAGATCCAGTGCCGGACGACCTACATCTTTTCGACGACCGTTGACGAGGCGATGCCGATTTCCGAGGAGGGGATGAATGTCCTCGGCGAGCCAACCTGCTGCGAGGTCTGCACGCTGAGTGACACCGCAGACGATGCCTGCAAGGCGACGTGCAAATACGAGCTGTGCAGCCGCGCCAAGGATGCTCATATCATGGTGGGGCAGCAATTGAGCGGACTCTCTGGGTGCGGGCTCGTGGATTGCGGCTTCGACTTCGATACTTGCATGACCACCAACGCCCTCCATGTACAAAGCATCAACACTGGTGAGGGCCTTCCAGAGTTCTACGGCCTGCAAGCGAGCTGCTTTGCGCATGCAGACGATTCCACTCGAGCCGACGGCCTCTTCGCCTATCTCGAGGATCTCGACGGCATTCCCGGGGCAAGCGGATCACTGGCCGACGTCGAGGACGTCGTGGCGTACTGCCTCGATCTCCATGCAAGCGGAGCGACCGGACCCGCCGAGGACCCAACGGCGGGTGGAGGATCGACCCCACCGCTCGATGACGGAGCCGATTCCACGGGAGGCTTGGGAGGAAGCACGGATACCTCCGGCGAAGCCCCGAGCCCCGGACGAGGCACGACGCCGGCGCCTTGCGGCCCATACGCAAGAGAGCGCTTCTGGGTCCGCCCTTCCAACAATTTCGGAACTTGGAACGTGGTGGATGGGAGCTTGATCGGCATCGACGCCGCAACCCATGAAGCGCGCGTGATCGACGGCGGAATTTCCTACACGGTGTTCCCGTGTACCGGTGCTCCCCGAGCTGATTGCATCAGACTCGACCGTCTCTCGGTGCACCTCACCGAGGTCGACTCCGGGCTTGTCATCCGGCTGAGTCTGCTGGATGATCCAGGTCTTATGCCCGTCACCGACCAGGGGCATTTCGATGTTCCGGCCGGTGCGCTTCGCTTGGCGATCCGCTACGAGCAAGAGGATCGCCAACGGGTCGTCATCGCGAGGAGCTCCGAGCGTGCCCGAGGTCACATCGATACCCGAACGCGCACGCTTCGCCTCGAGGCGCTCGACGCCACTTCGGAGCACGGTGATGCTCTCGCGATTCCATCACTCGAAGCAAGCCTCTCCAATACCCAGCCCCGGACCGAGATCATCGAATCACGCGACGCACGAGATGGGAGCTCAGTGCTCGTCGCCAGGAGCTCGGATGCAGACGGCGATCCAATCGTGCATCGATGGATGATACCGGGGGTGGGTACTTGGCGGGGCGACACGATCGCACCGTCGCTGCCTCCCGGGCGCTACGCCGTGATCTTGTACGCCGACGATGTGCACCGGGCGCGTGGCATCGCTGCGCAATGGCTCGAGGTCTCTCCGAAGACCCCTTGAGGACCGATGATGCTACGGTTCTTCATCATCGCTGCGTTCGGAATCGGCTTCGCCGGCTGTAGCGCCCGCCCGGAAACCCACAGCGATGCCGGTCGAGAATTCGCCCGGCGACTCTGCGCGATCCAGAACGAATGCGGCTGTGCCGACGACTTGATCATCTTCGACTGCGAGAACCGAGTCGAACGAGAGTTCGTCACCTCCGAGCGCAAGGCGTTGGACGCGGGCTTCGTCTACGACGCCGCGTGCATGGAGACGTTCCTCGGACGAATAGACGAGCTCGGTGCATGCGGAGTCGAATATTCTGAGCACGATCCTTGTGCTGTATATGGCGGCGATGCAGAAGTGGGTGAGCCATGCGTCGTCTTCGACACGATGCCGCTGATGTACGGCTGCCGCATCGACCTTGCGTGTATTGAAGGCATCTGCCGAGACCTCGACGAGCCCGTCTTGCCGCTCGGTGCCGCCTGTTCCACGGAGCAGGGAGATCTGCCTACGGGATGGTTGGGATATTGTGACGAGGGCCTCCGATGCGATAGCCAGGACACGCTCACGTGCGTGCAGTATACGCCCGAGCCGCTGGCTCCGCTCGGAGAGGAGTGCACCATCTGGTACGGATGCGAGGGCGATAACATCTGTCGGCCGCAAGGCGACGACCCGCAACCCAGCGAGGAGCGACCGGGTGTCTGCGTCGAGCGCACGCCTCCGGGTGAGCCATGCACATTGGTATACGAGTGCGATCGGATCTGTGAGGCCGGCATTTGCCAGGACCCGCCACCGGTGCTGTGCGACGTGCTGAACAACTGGTGGTCGATTCATGAAGATCCTTGATCCTGTTATAGAGATAAGCCATTCGAGCATCCGAAAACTGCGTGTCGGCACCTGCTCTAAAATCGCCTTCAGGCGGTAACGCTAGTCTATTCATCGGCGAATACGGTGAAGATCTTCCCTGCTCGGCCTCAAGTACTCCACGCATGATCGCTGCATGGGTGCCTTTCCAGATGTGGACGCCTGCATGCGCCGCCTGCGCGCATCGTGCTTTGGCCGACTGTCCAGCCCAGTGGCGATGAACGACCTGATCAATGGACGGCAGTGGGAAAAGCTATGCAACCGCCCGATAGGATTGGGAAAAGGCTTCGGACACTGAGTGCCTCCGCCTGCAAAGCTCAACTGCCGCTAATGCGGCTGACTTGCGGTTTCTAGACTCATTGAGAATAGTTTCTCACGGATGCCCAACGCAGACTTGACCCAAGCCATCGCCGAGCATAAAGACGAGCTTGAACGCCTTTCGCAAAGTATCATCGATAAGCAACCCGAGGAATTCCACCAAACCATGGTGGGCTTGCTCGTAAGCCTTGCCTCTGATATCCCTGGCCTTAGTGGCTTGGTAGAGGCTGGCGTTGCTAGGGCATTTTCTCTTTCCTCGGAAACAAGGCTTCAGAAAGAGTATGCCCTACTACGGCAGGAAGAAGAGAGGGAACAATTCAGCAATCAGCTTGCTGACGCAGTCGCAACTATGCTCAAGCAGACACTCATCCAGATTCTTCATGCCCAGAATCGCGATTCGGACGATATACACCAAGCACTAGGAGGGATACGTAAAGACTTCGAAGACTTCCGAAAGGACCTTGAGCAACGATTCCGCGAACTGGCAGTTGTGGTAGACGATCTCAAAATAGACGGAGGCATCGGCTTTATTCTTACAAACCACCAGACTAAGGGTGTACACGTCCGTCGCATGACCGTTACGAGAGGGAAAGGCTTTGTGGTGTGAGGTCGATGAACTCGGCAAGAGGCTCAAGTCTAGCAAGAATAAAACCGCGCCTCGGGCAACCCTATCACTCATGATCCAACGGAGGCCTTGCTCCGGGCGCACAAACCCTCTCAATCACAATCTTATCGGACCACCACCAAGCAGCCTGTTCCTTATCTAGCGGATTATAACCTAGATCTCCATTTTGTACTGACGCAGTTACACAGTACGCTCGTTCCTTCTCGAGACGATCCCACTCCTTCCATTCTTTATAAACTCCGAGGCGGAGTTCGCTTGTGCCTTTCCCATCAGGTTCATCGTCGACTATTCTATAATGACTGGACTTCGGACCACAAGGAAGATCGGCTGAATCGGTTGAATCAACAGATCGCAGTTGGTAAGGGCGGTCGCCAAAAGGAGTGCCGTCGTACTTTAGAACGCTCACAGTCAGTCCGGCATTTCTATTGTCCCGCAAGCTTCCACACACTTTCATGATCTCACCTCCACCGGAACCGTGTCCATCGGCTTCGGAGTAAGTGGGGCAGTGATGGGTTGCCACGCGAAATATGCAGCCACATTCGGCATTCCCGTCCTTGCAACTCGAATCACCTTGGTAACAGGATTGTATATCTGAACATTGGGCGGCAACTTGAAAAGGGGTCCAAGGACCCATGTCCCCGTCACAGGCTGCGGAGGTGCCGGAGCAATGCCGCGAGCGGAACCTGACACCCACATCAGAGCCGCATGAGGTTCCCCAAGCACACTCATACTGCGTCTCAGCGCGAGCCTGACAAACTTGCGAACTAGAAAGGAACTCGCAACCGTCACAACATGTGCCATCGAAGCATCGGCATGCTGAGCCGGCAGTCGTCTTTGATTTCAGCGCGGCTTCTCTCGAACTGAGAGACGTGTCGACCTCCGCCGAGTCTTCACCAACGGATTGTTTTTGTCTCTCTGAATTGTTGTACGAAATGAGCGTCGGCGCCGAAGCAATGAGGACTGTTGTGCCGCTCCCGGCTATCATGACCGTGGTGCTTATTGAACGTCCAATAGTCTTTGAACGCGAACTTCCCATAATAGTAATCAGGACCCCAGCTAGAAACCCAATGACAAGCCATGCCAAGCTATTGGTCACACTAACATAGGCGATATATGAGCCGATAGCGGGAGGGGCAGCTCCTCTCACAAATTGGTTCACCACTGAGATACCAACGCCACCCTTGTTGACAGTTAGTTCATCGATCTGAACCGTGGGTCCTTCTTCTGAACTTTTGCGGCTGTACATTTCAGACCGATGCCGATTTTAACAGAAACAGCCATCAGCGGTGCTCTGTTTGCTCTGTTGCTGCGTTGATGTTAAGATCGCGAGCCTGAGCTTTCGCACATCGGAAACTGTAGCATTGACTTCCAATGGCACCTCGCAGACCCTAACCCTAACCCGAATTCGGGCGAGACCCCACACGCGGTCGCATCGCCACGGCATTAGGGGCAATTCTGATTGGACCAAAGGCCTCAAAACTCGCAATTCCCCGGCGTCCGCGGAAACGGCACCACATCCCTGATGTTCTGCATCCCCGTCGCGTACATCACCATCCGCTCGAACCCGAGCCCGAACCCAGCATGCGGGGCAGTCCCATATCGCCGGGTCTCCAAGTACCACTGGTACTCGTGCAGCGGCAGCCCGCCCTCGCGGATCGTCCGCTCGAGCACGTCGATCCGCTCCTCGCGCTGCGATCCGCCGATGAGCTCCCCCACCTTCGGCACCAGCACGTCCATCGCGGCCACCGTGCGGTCGTCGTCGTTGCGCCGCATGTAGAACGCCTTGATCTCCTTGGGGTAGTCCGTGAGGATCACCGGCCGCCCCACCAGCGTCTCGGTCAGATACCGCTCGTGCTCCGCCTGCAGGTTCGCACCGAAGAACACCGGGAACTCGAATTTCTGCCCGCTCGCCTCGAGGCGCTTGACGGCCTCGCCGTACTGCATGCGCTCGAAGCTCGCCTCGGCCACCTGGCGCAGGCGCTCGACCAGGCCCTTCTCGATGCGCTCGTCGAAGAACGCCATGTCCTCGGGGCAGCGCTCGAGCACCGTGCGAATGAGGTGCCTGGTGAACGCCTCGGCGAGGTCGGCGTTGCCCGCGAGGTCGTAGAACGCCATCTCGGGCTCGATCATCCAGAACTCGGCGGCATGGCGCGAGGTGTTGGAGTTCTCGGCGCGGAACGTGGGGCCGAACGTGTAGATGTCGGACATGCCCAGCGCGAACGCCTCGCCGTTGAGCTGCCCCGAGACCGTGAGGTGGGTGGCGCGCCCGAAGAAGTCCTGACTCCAGTCGATCTCGCCCTTGTCGGTGCGCGGCGGCTTGTCGAGGTCGAGCGTGGTCACGCGAAACATCTCGCCCGCACCCTCGGCGTCGCTACCCGTGATGATGGGCGTGTGCACGTACACGAACCCGCGGTCCTGGAAGAAGCAGTGCACCGCATGCGCCAGCACGCTGCGCACGCGGAACACGGCGCCGTAGGTGTTGGTGCGGTTGCGCAGGTGCGCGATCGTGCGCAGGAACTCGAAGCCGTGGCGCTTCTTCTGCAGCGGGTAGTCGGCGTCGGCCTTGCCGAGGATCTCCACCGCGGTCGCGCGCAGCTCCACCGTCTGGCCCTTGGCGGGCGACGGCACCAGCGTGCCCGTGACCGCGATCGCCGAGCCCGTGGTGAGCCGGGCCACCTCGTCGGCGTTGGAGAGGTCGGCCCCGGCCACCACCTGCAGCCCGGAGACGTTGCTGCCGTCGTTGAGGTCGAGGAACACGACCTGCTTGCTGGTGCGAACGGAACGCAGCCAGCCCTTCACGACGACGCCCTCGAGGCCCTCCGGCGAGGGCACGAGGGTCAGTACGTCCACGATGCGACGGCGAGGGCCTTCCACTCGAGTAGGCGTAGGCATGGCTGCGGGAGCGTACCCCACGCCCGCTGCCGGTCAACCGCCCCCGGCGCCGCACGGCCGCGAACGCTGGCGTTGGTCGCACCGCTTGGCATCACCCCGATTCCATGGGACCAAGGCGCGTGCGGCTGCCCCTGGCTCCTGCCCCCGACGGCGATCTGCGGATCAACGAGGCCTTCGTCTCGCTGCAGGGCGAGGGGCGGCTCGCGGGAGTGCCGAGCACGTTCGTGCGCGTGGCCGGCTGCAACCTGCGCTGTGCCTGGTGCGACTCGCCCACGAGCTCCTGGCGACCCACCGGCGAGCGCGTCGAGCTCGATGCGATCGTCCGCGCTTGCGCCCAGGGCCCGCGGCACGTGGTGCTCACCGGGGGCGAGCCGCTCTTGTTCCCCGGCATGCTCGAGCTGGCCCGCCGCCTGCGCGCCGACGGGCACCACGTGACGTTCGAGACTGCCGGCACCGTCGCGCCCGACGATCTCGAGTGCGACCTCGTGTCGATCTCCCCCAAGCTCTCGCACGCCACGCCCGATCACCCCGTGTGGGGCCCGCGGCACGAGGCGCGACGCTGGCAGCCGCAGGTGGTACGGCGGCTGATGCAGCACCCGTGGCAGCTCAAGCTGGTCGTGCGCGCGCACGATCCCGCGCGGCTCGTGGAGGACGTGCGCGAGGCCACGGACATGATCGAGGCGCTCGGCGTGGCCGACGGCGAGCGCGAGCGCGTGCTCTTGATGCCCGAGTGCGTCGACCCGGCGCGCCTGTCCTCGGACTATGCCGCGCTCGTGCCCCTGTGCACCGAGCACGGCTTCTCGCTCGGGCTGCGGCTGCACATCGCGATCTTCGGGCACACCCCGGGCACCTAGTGCTACCGGCGACGCCCGGGCTGGCTCAGCGTGCTCGGGTCGGGCAGCTCGAGCCCGATGACGATCTCGTCGTCGCCGAGCTCCGAAGAATCGACGGTCTCGTCGTAGCCGGGGAACGGCGCGCCCGAGAGGGCCATCTGCGGCGTGATTGCTTGCTGCTTCTGCACCACCTGGGGGGTGGGCGCGGGCGGGCGCGACGACGAGGGCGGCGGTGGCGGGACCCGGGGCTGCGTCGCGGCACCCGCCGGCACGCTGGGCGGGCGAGGAGCCTGGCCCGGACTCGAGGGCGGATCGGCCGTCCGGCGGCCGGCCTCGCGCTCGGCAGTGGGCATGCGATGGGGGAACGAGCCGCCCTCTCGATGGGATGCCGGCCCTGCGTCACGCTCCGCCGCCGGCATTCGGTACGCAGCGCTGCCTTCGCGATCACCGCTCAGCGTCATTCGATGCGAGGACGCTCCCGCATCTCGCTCCGCCGTCGGCATCCGATATGCAGCGCTGCCCTCTCGATCGGCCGGGGGTGCTCGATGCGACGCCGGCCCTGCGTCTCGCTCCGCCGTCGGCATCCGGTACGACGACATGAGGTGGTCCCGCTCCGCTCGCTCCGCCGCCGACAGTCGGTACGACGACGTGGTGTAGTCCCGCTCCGCCGTCGCAGCGCGATGCGCAGCCGAGCCGTCCCGCTCCGCCGTCGCCATGCGATGCGCAGCCGAGCCGCCGTCCCGCTCTGCCGTCGGCATGCGATGCGCCGGCACGCTCTCTCCGGAGGGATGGCGAGCCATGCGAGGCGGCTCGGACGGCAGCCGCGGCTCGAGCGGCATGCCGCTGTCGAGCGGGGGCTCTTCGCCCATGGCGTGCCAGGTATCCGTGCCGCCGGGGCGTCGCGCGAGCTCGGCCGACGACTGCACCCGGCCGAGCAGCTCGGCCGCCTGGGCCACCGACCAGCCCTGCGCGTCGGTACCTGCCATCGGCAGCCGCGGCTGGCACAGCCGCCAGAACCGGATCGTCTTGGCCGTCGCGCCCGTCAGCCGCACCAGCTCGGCGTCGGTCAACCGTGGCAGCAGATCGGTAAAGCGGGTCAACGCCCGGTCGACCTGCACCACCTGACGCCGCAGGTCGGCCACCACCGTGGTCGGCACCGCGGCCAGCCGTGCGATCTCCTCGTCCGCCAGTCGCCCGTACAGATCGAGGTACGGCACCAGTCGGTTCATCGGGTTGGCGTCGGCGCTGCTCGGCTTGTCCTGCACTTCGGCTCGGCTCACTCGGATCTGGCGAAGGGTGATCGCGGCGAGGCTCACCTCGCTGCGTTGGGCCTGCGGCTCGGGCGGCTCCACCGCGGGCGGCGAGCCTGGCATCGTCGAGCGATCGTCGTGCACGCGGTGGGTTGTCCCGGCCTATCCCAGCCTCACCCTACCATCCGATCGGCACGTCCCAAAGCCAGCCGACGCTTTTGGAATCGACTTCGAATCGATGCTTGCGCGATTGGCGCAGCGGCGATGTCGTTTCGTTCTCGTTGGGCTCGGGTGAGCACCTAGGGCCATCTGGGGGCCTGTGGGGCTCGATCAGCACGATCGAGCCCGGGAGCCGCAGTCCCTGCTCGGGCTCGACCGGCGGTGAGCACGTCTCGGTCATGCGCTCGAGGGCGCTCGCGATCGACCATGGGGCATCGGTCGGTCGGGGTACCGGCCTGCTACGCGCGTCCGGCCCCTGCTACGCTGGCCGCATCGTGAGCTACCACTGGCTCCGGGCCCTGCACATCATCTTCGTCGTCACGTGGTTCGCGGGGCTCTTCTACATCTTTCGACTCTACGTCTACCACGTGGAGAACGCAGGCAAGCGCGAGATCACCGACCTCTTCGAGGTGATGGAGCGCCGGCTCTACCGCGGGATCTGCTGGCCGGCGATGGTGCTCACCACGCTGTTCGGCGTGTGGCTGTGGTCGCGGAGCTTCTCGGGGTATCTGCAGAGCGGCTGGTTCCACGTCAAGCTCGCCATGCTCGTGGCCCTGTTCGGGTATCACTTCTATGCCGGCAAGGTGCGCAAGGACCTCGCCGCAGGTCGCTGCCGCCTCACCTCCAGGCAGTGCCGTCTCATCAACGAGGTCCCCACCGTCATCCTCATCGCCGTGGTGATCATGGCCGTGGTCAAGCCGTTCTAGCCATGCTCCCCGTGCTCGTCGATCCAAGAGCCCGCAACGCCGTCATGGTGATCGCCATGGCGGGCGTGCTGTCGGGCTGCTCGGGTGATGACGAGGACTCGTGCGAGATCGCGACCGGAGACATCTCTGCGGTGGCGCAGGTGGTCGACAGCGGCTGGGACGTTCGCGCCACGATCGACTTCGAGGCCGGTGACCGGCGCGGGCGCAACTCGCCGCTGCGGCTGTGCGATACCGACCGGCTCACGATCAACGGCGACATGCCCGACGAGCTCGACAAGGCCGATCGGGTCGAGTACGCGCTCTCGCTGCCGGCCGACGGCGAGCGCAGCTTCGTGTTCCAGCTCGATCGCACCGCGGAGGGCGACCACATCACGTTCGAGGTCGATCTACCGCCCGCGTTCCTGGTGACGGCGCCGATGGACGGCGCCGTGATCGACTTCTCGCAGGAGCAGGTGCTGCAGTGGGAGCCCGCGCTCGAGGGCGGCTCGATGCGCGTGGGCCTGGGCGAGGTCGTCGGCGGCGGCGAGTGCTTGGTGGCCACCACCGACGGCCACACCTACGAGGCCGCCGGCGGCGTGACGGTCGAGGACAAGGGGCAGTGGACGATTCCAGGCGGGGTCGTGGCCTCCGAGAGCACGGAGGCCTGCACGCTCACGTACACGCTGTCGCGGGTAGCATTGGCGCCGTATCCCGAGGCGCTCGACGCCAGCGGTCGCGTGGAGGCGAGGGCGGAGCGATACGTGGACGTGGTGGTGCAGCCATGACCGCGCGTGGAGTCGTTTGCATTCGATTGACACGTCTGCCCGCAGCAGCTTCTACATCGGCTACATCCACTGACGAGCTCGCGTCTGCACCCTGCTCCTGCCCCTTGTCAGGAGGTGGGCGGGTGCGGCAAGGTTTCGGTCATGCGCTGGCCCAGGCGCGGCATCCTCATCCGGCTCGCGATCTACGTGCCCGTCATCGCATTCCTCGCCTGGCGTGCCCAGGGCGGCTGCGAGCAGCGCGGGGGCACCGAGGCGAAGGACGACGAGCTCGAGCAGAAGCTCGCGCCGCATCGAAAGACGATCACGCTGCCCGATGGGACGCAGCAGGAGGTCGTGGAGCTGACCCAGGAGGAGGCGGAGCAGATCCTGGGGCATCCGATTCCGCGGGACTTGGATGAGATGGGCGAGGCGAAAGGCGGGGCGGCGAAGGCCGGTGCCGAGGTGAAGGCCGGCCCTGCTGCGACGACGAGCGATGCGAAGGCCGCCGAGCCGCGTCCGTGAGGCTGGGGGCGGCCATTGACGGGGCGTGGGGGATCGCCCAGGCTCTTGGCCGCATGGAGCGCGGACGATTCATCAAACTCTCGGCGCAGGCGCTCGAGCACATCGATGACGCGCTCGGCGGGCTCGAGCACGAGGATCTCGACGTGGACCTCGCCGGCGACGTGCTGACGCTCGCGTTTTCCGACGGCGCGAAGTTCGTGATCAACGCCCACAGCGCGGCCGGGCAGATCTGGATGGCCGCCAACAAGGACGCGTGGCACTTCGACTACGACGAGCAGAGCGGGCGCTGGGTGGCCCCCAAGAACGGCGACGAGCTGATGAGCACCGTGGCCCGCGCCGTCGGCGAGCGGCTGGGACAGTCCGTGGTGCTGTAGAGGCCGGCATGCGGGCGCGGCGAGCGAGCATGCGGAGGACGGTGGCCATGATCGCGATGCTGGGGCTCGTGCCCGGCTGCGCGCAGGTCGTCAGCCGTTCGAGCGTGGAGATCATGCCGCGGCCCGATGCGGCGGCGCTGGTGGTCGGTCCGCCCGGCGGCGAGATCACCTCGCGCGGCGTGGAGGCCGGCTGGTCGCAGGATGGTGATCGCTTGACCGTGCGCATCGAGGAGAGCCGCACGTGCAACTCGGTGCGTCACGTGCCGGTGCTGCGGATCGAGCGGGTCGACAAGCGCACCGTCCGTGGGGCCATGTGGTTCGAATATGGGTTCGGGGCCGCGACGATGGTCGGCGGGCTCATCGGGCTGATTCGGCCCGAGTGGTTCTCGCAGGCGCAGGTGGTCGATGCCGAGGGCCGCGTGCTCGAGGACAAGCGCACGGGGTATCGCATTGGCGGCATCCTCACCGGGATCGGCACGTTGCTGCTGACCGCCGCGGTGATCGACACGTTCCGCACGCGCGACGAGGTGCGCTACGCCGATGCGTACCAGCGCCAGGAGGGCGGCGTGGTCGAGTGCATGGACCCGCTCGCCCCGGTGCAAGGGCAGAGCGTGGAGCTGCTCGTGGGCAAGTGGAGCACGGTGGAGCCCACCAATGACGAAGGTGGGGCGCGGTTCTTGCTGCCGGGGGTGGAGGATCTGCCGGAGGACGCGCGGAAGGTGATCGAGGCGACGGCGACATGGGAAGCCGCGAAGGCGGCGGAGGACGAAGCCACGAGGATTGCGGAGGAGCAAGAGGCCGCGAGGGTTGCTGCGGATGCGGAGGCCGCTGCGAAGAAGAAGGGGCGCAAGGGGAAGACGGCGAAGACGGGGGGCGGGAGCGGCGAGGCGAGCACGAAGCTCGGGGGCGGCGAGGCGGCCGGAGGGGTTGCGGCTGCGCCGGTCGTACAGCTCGGGCCGCGGCCCGAGCCCATGGTCGTCACGGGCGTGCTGCGGCTCGACAGCAAGCGCGCGCTCGCGGTGAGCTTCGTGGTGCCTTACGCCGATGGGAAGGCGAAGGGGTACGAAGGGCACGGTGCGATGGAGCCGGGTCCGAGCGGAGGGCCGGCGCCGCGCAAGGGCAAGCAGCTGTCGGGCGAGGGCGCGGGGACGGCTGAGGGTGATGCTGCGGCGGGTGAGGATGGGAGCGAGAGCGGGCCGCGGGCGGGCGAGGTGAGCTCGGGCGATGCGGGGAAGCCGGACGCGGGCAAGAAGACCGAGACGAGCACGAGCAAGACCGGCGAGGCGAGCATCAAGCTCGGTGGCTCGGGTACGAGCAAGACCGGCGAGTCGAGCATCAAGCTCGGTGGCTCGCGTGCGGGCAAGAACGGCACGAGCACGAACACGAGCAAGACCGGCGAGGTTCCGTGAACGAGGTTGCGATCGCGCCGAGGCCCGACGGTGACGCCGAGGGCGAGGCGCGGGCGTACGTGGGCCTGGGCGGCAATATCGGGGATCGGCTCGCGACGCTGCGATCGGCCGTGCGAGCGCTGGGTGAGGTGACCGGCACGCGTGTGGTGGCGGCTTCGGCGGTGTACGAGACGCGGCCGGTCGGGCCGTCGACCGAGCCGTTCTTGAATGCGGCCGTGGAGCTGCGCACGCGGCTGTTGCCGGAGGCGCTGCTGGAGGCGCTCTTGGGGATCGAGGCGCAGCACGGGCGGGAGCGACGTCTGCGGTGGGATGCGCGGACGTTGGATATGGATCTGTTGGTGTACGTGCCAGCGGGGGCAGAGGAACCGGTGCGTATGCGGGCGGAGGGGCTCACGCTGCCGCACCCGCGGATCGGCGAGCGGGACTTCGTGCTCGTGCCGCTGGGGGAGCTCTTGGACGAGCAGGCGGTGGTGGGCGGGCGGACGGTGGGAGAGTGGCAGCGGCGCATCGAGCCGGGGGAGCGGACGATCTTGCGGATGGTGGCGGACGGCGCGTGGTGGCTTGCGTAAGCCGGGCGGGGTAGGGTCTAGCCGTGGACCCCAAGCTGCGTCTGCCGCTCGGTCAGTCGGACTTTCGCACGCTGCGGGAGCAGGGGTATGCCTACGTCGACAAGACCGCCTTCGTGACGGAGGTGCTCGACGCCAACGCCCAGGTGCTGCTGCTGACGCGTCCCCGTCGCTTCGGCAAGACGCTCAACCTGTCGATGCTGCGCTGCTTCCTCGAGAACGGGTCGGAGGATCGCAGCGAGCTGTTCGCAGGCCTCGAGGTCGCCTCGTCGGAGGCGGCTCGACCTCACTTCCAGCGCTACCCCGTTTTGTTCCTCACGCTCAAGGACGTCAAGCAAGCCAGCTGGGAGGAGTGCCTGGTGGGGCTCGGCGACGTGCTCGGGGGGCTCTACCGCGAGCATGCCTATCTGCTCGATGGCGACGCCATGTTGCCCTCCGAGCGCGAGACCTTCACCGCGATCTTGCACGGCACGGCCTCAGCGACTCGCTCCGCGGCCGCGCTCCGCGAGCTCTCGCGGCTCCTGGCACGGCACCACGGCGAGCGCGTGGTGATCCTCATCGACGAATACGACACACCGCTGCACGCCGCCTACCACGGCCAATACTATGACCAGGCGGCGGGGTACCTGCGCAATCTCCTGTCGGGTGGGCTCAAGGACAACCCACACCTCTTCAAGGGCGTGCTCACCGGGATCCTGCGTGTGGCCAAGGAGAGCATCTTCTCGGGGCTCAACAATTTGGCGGTCTACTCGATCTTGCGCCCGGAATTTGCCACCAGCTTCGGATTCACCGAGGCCGAGGTGGAGGCGCTGGTCGAGCGCGCGGGGTCCCCATCGGTCATGGATGGGATCCGCGAGTGGTACGATGGGTACCGCTTCGGCGGTCAGACGCTCTACAACCCTTGGTCGGTGATCAACTTCCTCGACAGCGCCGACCGCAGCTTCCGGCCCTATTGGATTGCCACGAGCTCCAACGAGCTCGTGCGGGTGCTGCTCTCTTCGGGCCCGGAGGGGCTGCGCGCCGAGCTCGAGACGCTGCTTCGAGGGGGTACGGTCGACAAGCCCATCGACGAGCACATCGTGCTACGCGACATCGAGCACGAGCCCGACGCCGTGTGGAGCTTCCTCTTGTTTTCGGGGTACTTGCGGGCGCGCGAGCTCTTCACCGATACGAGCCACACCCAGTGGGCCCGCCTCGACCTGCCCAACTTGGAGGTCCACGCCGCGCTCACTACGATGGTGCGAAGCTGGATGAGCGCCCGCGTGGGGGGCTCGGCGGAGGTCGAGGCGCTCTTGCAGGCGCTGCTGCGGGGAGACGCCCGCACCCTCGAGCATTATCTATCGCGCATGATCAAGGCGAGCCTCTCGTATCACGACACCGGAGGGCCCGAGCCCGAGCGAGTGATCCATGGCTTCATCGTGGGGCTGCTCGTGGGGCTTGGGCCGGACCCCGAGGTACGGAGCAACCGCGAGTCGGGCTACGGGAGGTACGACGTGATGGTGCTGCCGCGTGTGGCGGGGGGTCCGGGGGTGGTGCTGGAGCTGAAGCGGGTCGATACTGAGGCTGGTGAGACACCGCAGGGGGCGCTCGATGGGGCGCTGCGGCAGCTTCGGGAGCGGGACTATGCGACGGAGCTTCGGGAGCGCGGGGCGAGGCCGATCATCGAGCTGGCGGCGGCGTTCGATGGGAAGCGAGCGTGGGTGGCGAGAGGGTGACGAGCTGGCCGCGACGAGCTCGTGGCCGGTCGTGTTTCGAGGGCGGTGGTCGGCGACGGCTCGAAGAGAGAATGCCTTCGCGATCGCGGTTGGCCGGGCGGGCGCGGAGGCCGGTAGGCGGGCCTTGGCTGGGGTGGGCGGGCGTGGTAGACTGGCCCGTAGACCACGGCTGAGGCCGTGCAGGCGGGTAGCTCAGTGGTAGAGCAGCGTGCTTACACCGCGCTGGTCGCAGGTTCAATTCCTGTCCCGCCTACAGAAATTCGCCGCTAGGAATGGGCCTGGCGGCGGGTTTCAAATGTGTTCGCACATGTGTTCCCATTGCGGGCCAATGCGCTTCAAAAAGCGGTTCGTCGCCTCGCTCGATCAAGTCAGGATCTCTCGCGACGGCGAGGTCGCGGTCATCATGTACGCCGACCCAGAGGTCGGCGATACGCATCTTCAGCTCGGCCCGAAGATCCAAAGCATGTCTGACCAGGAGATTCTCGACCGTCACAACGAGATCCTCGAGATCACGGAGGACTTCCGAATGACGACCGAGTACGTTGCGCGGGAGGTCCCCCTCGGCAAGCCGCAGATCGAGTACAGCCAGCTCTGCCAGCAATGGGTTCCGAGGGGTGACGTGCTGCGATGCGTGGTCACCAGCGATGGTGAGGGCGGAGCACTGATCGACATCGATGGTCGCGAGCTCAGCATGGAAGCATTCGGACGCATGCTCCTTACCCATGAAGGCTGGGGCATGCGGATTACCTTCGTCGACGAGGAAGATCTCGACGAAGAGCCCGCGCTCGAAGTGGTGGACCCCGAGGAACGGCCAAGCCCGTTTCGACGAGAGGAAGACCTCGACCCCGAGGGTGGCGAAGGCGAATGATGGTCGCCCGCAAGGCATGAGCAGGCCCCGCTCAAGACAACCGCCCCTGCTGGAGCCCCCCAACCTCCGCATCGACATCAATCGACAGTTCCACCGCCCCCTCCGCATCGAACGTCTCCAAATAGCGGTCCCAGTCGCACTCACAATCCACCGCGAACCGCACCCCCCGCTCGGTCCGTTCCAGCCGAAACGTCAACGCGCAGACATCCTGCCCGTTCGGATACAGCGTCACCGCCCGCCCGAGCAACCCGCCGATCACTTCATCCAGCGATCGAAGATCGATCGAGACCTCCGCGCCCTCCAGCGCCGCGATCGTCTCCGGCCCCGGCGTGACCGTGCCGGCGAGCCACAGCGAAACTCCCTCGTGCTCGAGCTCGAGGTTCCAGTCGGCCTCCTCCGACGCACAGTGATACGCGACCATCACGGCGCGTTCGATGGCAAAGCTCGCCCCCGCGACACGAACGTGGCTCATGCACCGCTTCTACCACGCACGCGGCCCACACCCGGATCACGACGCCCTGCGATCGAAGTCCACCACCACCAACCAATCCCCTGCCGCCCCCCGGTGCATCACACCAAGCAGTCGCATGTGATGCGAGACGATCCGAATCGCCTGCAGCTCCGCAACCGTCGTCGACAGGAACGCAGCGACCTCCGCGGCGTCGCTGTCCGGCCGGTCCAGGAACCGGTCGTAGAGCTTGCGGGTCATCGCGTTGTCGTGGCCGCGGTCGAGCAGGAACACGCCGTCGCGCCCGCCAAGGCTACGCGCGCGGATAGGATCGAAGCCGTAGCCCGCGTTCTTGAGGGTGATGGCGAGCGCCCGTCCTCGCCAGACTCGCGCCCGCCGGGCCAGCTTGTAGAAGCGGCGCGTGAGGACCACGTGGATGGCTCGACCGTCGCGGTCGATCGCGGGCAGCTCGGCGAACGCCTCCGTGGCGAGGCGTTCCTCGGCAGCGTCGAGCGCTTCTTGCAGCGTCGCGAGCTCGTCCATCCCCGCACGTTCGCACGCTTGCGGCCGCCTGGGAATGACTCCAAACGCTCGTCACGGCGGCGGTATAGACTCGCGTCGATGACCGACCTCGCCCCGTTGCATCGTCGCCTGCGTCGCGCGCTCGACCTCTCCTCACTGCTGATGCTCGGGGCCCTCGCGCCTGCCTGTGCGTCCACACAGGACCAAGACACCACCGGCAAGACCGAGGCGACCAAGACCGAGGTCACCAAGACCGAGACCACCAAGCCCGACCCGACCAAGCTCGAACCGATCAAGACCACTGCTCCGCAAGTCGACCCCGAGCCTCCGGAGCCGAGCCCCGATCCCGACATGTACCTGCCCCGCTGCCCCACCGTCGATTGGTGTGGCTCGCGAACGCTGATCGAGGCGATGCGCCCCACCGACATCACCGCCCTGCCTCCCGCGGTCGAGGGCTGCCTGAGCATGATCCAGCGCAAGGAGAAGCTCGATCCCAAGCTGCTCGCGGGTCAGGAGCCACCGCCGCCGGACACCACCGACATCGCCAGCATCGACGCCGAGGCCACCAAGGCCAAGCGCGCTGCGGGTGACGCAACCTCGTGCTGCTACGAGTGGACCATTCCCTGCCCCGGCGGACGCCCGTTGCTCATCGACGGCCACCCGTGGCTCGCGAGCTTGCGAGCGGGTCACGCCTGGTCGACACCATTGCCCGCGTCCCCAATCTCGCCGACGCTTCCCGATCACGTTCGCGAGCGCATCGCCGAGGGCTGGCTGCGCGATGGGTTGTCCGAGCATGCATCCATCGCGTCGTTCGACCGCGCGCGTGCGGAGCTCGACGCGATCGAGGCGCCCCCCGAGCTGCTGCGCGCGTGCGAGCAGGCGGCCAAGGACGAGGTCGAGCACACGTGCCTCTGCTTCTCGCTCGCCAAGCGCTTCAGCGGACGCGGGTTCGAGCCGACCGCGCTGCCCAAGGTCGCGCCACGCGGCGGCGACGCGCTCGCCGTCGCGCTCGATACGTTCGTGGAAGGCTGCATCGGCGAGACGATTGCGGCCGCCTGTGCACGGCGGGCGGCCAGCCTGGCCACCGATCCCGTCATCCAGGAAGTGCTCGATGAGATCGCCTACGACGAGACCGAGCATGCGGCGCTCGCGTGGCGAACGATCGCTTGGATCATCAAGCGCGAAGGACCTCACGTGCTCGCAGCCATCCTCGAAGTGGCCCGCGAGCTCTACCCACGGCCCGCTGCGACGCCGCCCGTCGATCCCGACGCCGCCCTGCTGCTCGCGTACGGCCGCCTCGATGACCGCACGCTCGCCCAGACCCGCGCGCTGGCGTGGCGCGACCTCATCGAGCCGCTCCTCGCGGAGCTCGGAGCCACTACACCCATCGGGCTGCGACCGAGCCAAGCCTGGCCGAGCTGATGCTCGCCCTCGAGCTAATCCCACCCAGCCCCGCCGAACCCACGCTGGCCGCCAGGCGTATGTCCGCCAGTTCCCGAATCACTGCTCACCCCAAGAAGATCTCCAGCCACCCCGTTCGAAAGCTCCCGTACACCACGTGCCAGACGACATAGTACGAATATCGAAAGATCACCGCCGTCCACAGCCCGCTGCGCCAGTAGAGATACCCGCTGAAGAGATTGGCCAGGTAGAGCTCGCCGAGCAGATGGTCTGAAATGATCGACGGCCACGCCGCCGCCGGAGCGTGGTCGAGATCGTTCTCCAAGAACGGCCAGGGCTCGTACAGCGACACCACGACATTCGCGATCCAGAACGCCACCAACACCCGGCTCCTACCCACCACCAGGCCGAGCAGCCAGGTGATCACCGTGAGCCCGATCAACCGGAGGAAGATCTCCATGAATACCCCGCCGTAGTAGTAGAACGGGATCGAGTCGGGGAATCGTTGGTGTACGTCGTCGGTGCCGAACGCCTCGAGCACCGCCGGGTTGCCGTCGTGCTGCGCCCACACGCCGACATCACCCGAGGCCGAGAGGACGCCATAGACGACCGCGACGATCACAGCGAGCGCGTACCACCGCCGCACCGGCCCACGCCGCTCCCACTCGGCCGCGAAGCCGACTCGCTCGGCCAGGAACAGGGTGCCCCACCCCAAGAGCGCCAAGATCAGGAGCGTCAGCCATGACAGCGCGAGCCCCTGTGACTCGATCATGGGACCAGCGTCGCTCATGGCCAGCCATAGACGGGCCACGATCATCGTTGCGATCATCGCAACATAGCCGAGAGCGGTGGGTGGACGCCAGCGCATGCGATCTCTCCAGCGCCACATACCTTGACAGTCGATGCCTCGGTGGTCAAGGTATGGGGCAGGAGCGCAGATCAGCAGCATGAGCGAGACGGGCGACACCCCCGGCCGTGACCGCACGCCGGCCAACCTGGATCTCCTCCTCCTGGCAGTGCTGGCCCGCGAGGCACTGCACGGCTACGCGATCATCGTCAGCCTGCGCGAGCTGAGCGGCGGGCTGTTCGACCTCAACGAGGGCAGCGCGTATCCTGCTCTACATCGGCTGGAGCGGACGGGCATGGTGGAGAGCGCGTGGAGCGAGGTGCAGGGGCGAAGGCGCAGGGTCTATCGCCTGACTCGCAAGGGGCGGCGCGCGCTCGCGGCCGGGCGCAGCCTGTGGCAGCGAACGGTCGACGCGGTCGGCACGGTGCTCGCGCCTCCGCCCGCGCGACCACGAAGGCGGCGGACGTGACGGTCGACGAGTGGATGGTGCAGGCAATCATCAGCGTCGGGCACCTGCTCGTCGCGGTCGCGGCAATGATGCCGCTCGTCCGCGCCATCAGGCGCCTGCGGTGACTCGGCCCGTGCTCGCCACCGATGACCCGTTGCCGCTAGATCCCGTCGTGCTCGCTCACGATCCACTCGAGCACCGCCGGCGTCCACAGTAGCCCCACGTGCGACACCCCCTCGAACATCCGCACGCGTGCCTCCGGCAGCACGCCCTGCGGGTTCCCGAGCCCCACGCCTCGTGCGCTCGCCTCTCGCACGAGCCCATCACCCACCACGTTCCCCAGCGTCCTGCGAGCCCCACCCAGCCGCCCCATGGCCACGGACCAGCGCACGCCCGGTGGCACATCGGCAATCCGGGGCCGGCGCAGCGCCAGCACGTCCGCGTCGCGGTGGCGCCAGTCCTCGTCGAGCACGTAGCCGTGCCGAAGATCCTTGATCCCGGCGCTGCGTAGGTTGATCGCCTTGCCAATGAGCTTGGTCCAGGGGTTCCAGATCGCGTCGAGCGTGAACGCGGCTACGTGCGCCAGCTGCTCGAGCGGGGCGCCGTGCATGGGCGAGCCCAGCAATATCACCCGGCGAAGGCGCTGCACCCAGGCGTAGCCGGCCTGCAGGCCATAGTGACATGCCGAGCGCACCACCAAGCCGCCCATGCTGTGACCCACGAGCGTGAGCGACTCGAGCCGGGGCCACACGCGGTGCAGCGCCTCGAGCTGGGCTGCGAGCTCCTGTCCGTTGGTGGAGACGTGCCGGCCCGTGTTGTAACGAACGTACAACGGCACCAGCCCATGCGTGCGCGACAGCGCCGGGCCGTACGCGACATGAGCCTCGTCCTCTCGCGCAGGAATCCACAGGCGCTCGGTGCTCGCCAGGCCGTGCACGAACAGACACCCATGCGTCGGCGCGGCGGGAAGACGCTCGGCGGGGGCTCCGAGGTCTCGACCGTCGGGGCCGAGCAGGCGCATCGGGATGCTCAGCGAAGAGCCAGCGGCCTCGAGGCGATCACCGAGCAGGCCGTTGATCACCGCGAGCGCATCATTGCGGCGATCCGGCAGCGCGGCGAGCAGGCGCTCGGCCAGCGCGACGGTGTCATCGAGGCGGATCGGCAAGCCACGCGAGGGTAGCAAGCTCCTCACTGCTGCACGCAGTAGATCGGCGACACCCAGTCGCAGAGCCCTCCCGAGCACCAACCCGTCCACGTGCTGTCCGTGGCGTTCGCCTGCCCCCACAGCCCGCTCCCCGCGGTCGAGGTCCAGTTCCCACACGCGTTCCCCGAGCTCGTTCCGTTGAAGTTGGTCGCGGTCCACACCGTGGGGAACCCACCACCTGCGCAGGAGGTGTTGCCGATCGGCGCCGCACCACCAGTCTCCGTGATGTTGATGGGTGCGCTCAGGGTGCCGTCGACGAGCCCGGCCCAGTTGGGCGCCACCTCGACTCCGTCGACTCGCACATAGGGATCGGGCGACTGCGTCATGCGAGTGGACGGCGACTCGAGGGCGGTCGATAGCCACGCCATGTACGTCCCCGGCAGGCCCGCGGCCACGGCCAGCGCCTGGCACTCCGCGTCGGCTCCGAGCAGGCCCCCCAGGTTGCCGTTGAACATCACGCTGCTGACGAACACGGTCCGGCCATAGCCCCCGCAGTCGGCGGGGCAGGTATCACCGTCCATCTCGTTGCCATCGTCGCAGTCCTCGTAGCCGTCGAGGAGCCCGTTGCCGCAGATCCCACAGCCCGCGGTGTCGTACGCACCACAGCTGGCCTGGCACGTGAGCTGCCCGCTGTCGAACCCCTGGCCCACACAGGTCGCTCCCGGGACCGCGAGCCCGTCGCACAGCTCGTCGCCGTCGACGGCCCCGTTGCCACAGATGCCGCAGCCCTCGGTATCGAACGTGCAATCGCCCTCGCAGCCGATCGTCCCGCTGTCGAACCCCGCCGCGATGCAGTCGGCCCCGCCGAGCAGTGCGCCGTCGCAATCCTCTGCCCCATCGATGAGGGCGTTGCCACACGTGCCGCAAGCAGAAGCGTCGTAGCCCAGACAGCTGGGCAGGCACGCCAGCTGCCCGCTGTCGAACCCTTGTGTCTCGCAGGTCTGACCGAACAGCGCGACATCGTCGCAGACCTCGTCGCCATCGACGATCACGTTGCCGCACGTGCCACACTCGGCCGTGTCGAACAGGCAGCGGCCATCACAGTCGAGCATCCCGCTGTCGAACCCCTGCGAGACGCAGGTGGCCCCGCCCAGGTCCGCGCCGTCACACTGCTCCTTGCCCGCGATCGTGTTGTCGCCACAGGCGATGAACCCGCAGTCGGACTCGTCGTACGACCCGCAGTCGGCCGCGCAGGCGAGCTCGCCGAAGTCGAAGCCCTGCGACTCGCAGCTCTCGCCCGAGAGCTCCGTGCCGTCGCAGACCTCGACGCCGTCGAGCATGTCGTTGCCACACTCTTCGACCGGGCCCGTCGAGGTGGAGGCGCTCGAGCTCATCGCATCGTCGACCGCCACCGTGCTGCTCTCCCCGGAATCCGAGAGGGTCGGCCCCGCGGTCGTCGAGCCGTCAGGCGCGGTCGTGGCTCCGAGGGTCGTCGATCCGCCGCCGTCCGAGCTGCTGGCGCTGCTCCCCGGCGTGGTGTCGTCGCCACAGGCGACGAGGACGAGCGGCACCGAGCCAGCGAGCATGAGGGCCAGAGGCCGCAAGATCGTCATGGCTTTCCTATACCAGGGTCACGGCTGCGTCGCCTAGCTCGATGCAATCGCGCCGCTCACGAGCGATCTTGGGCGCGCCCGTCCATCACCGCCGTGCTGTGCAAACTCTTCAGAGCGCTCGCACGCATTTCAAGCCCGCCAAACTGCCTCCAGCGCCCCGTTCGCGGCCCATCCCGACACCGGTCTTCGCCCCGCGTTGCGGTATGCTGCAACCACCATGGCACGTAGCACTGCACGCCTCCGCCGAACCTCGTCGTGGGCGGGCCGCCTCGCCCGCCCGCTCGCCTGGCTTGCGATGGGCCTGCTGTTCTTCGTCGCG